>Ga0129308_1001047_pt1 | contig 32771 bp, 26 predicted proteins | sample L827metagenome_FD_94440 | JGI IMG/M metagenome (GOLD analysis project Ga0129308, IMG submission 94440) | Ring-tailed lemur group fecal microbial communities from Wisconsin, USA - L827 metagenome | ecosystem: Host-associated > Mammals > Digestive system > Large intestine > Fecal | place: USA...
GGTCTGAAGATGGTTATGCTGCACGGCGGCCACGGTCACCTGCTTGCACAGTTTGTTTCCCCGTACTCGAACAAGCGCACTGACAAGTATGGCGGCTCTCTGGAAAACCGCGCCCGCTTCCCGCTGGAGGTTCTCACCGCAATCAAGGAACGCTGCCCCGATCTTACGATCGAGTACCGCATCAGCGCAGATGAGTTGGTCGAGGGTGGTATGACTCCAGACGATGTCATCGAGTTTGTCAAGCTCATTGAGGACAAAATCGACCTTCTCCACGTTTCCGTTGGCTGGCTGAGCGATCCAAGAACCCTCCCCCGCATGATTCAGCCTACGTACTACCCCCACATGCTCAACGTTCACTATGCAGAGTATTTCAAGAAGCATCTAAACGTCCCCATCACCACCGTCGGTTCCATCTCCACCATGGAAGATGCGGAAGAGATAATCGCAAGCGGCAAGGCTGATATTGTAGCTATGGCGCGCGCGATTTACGCCGATAATGACATCGTCAATAACGCAAAATTTGGAAGAGAGGACAAGACCCGTCCCTGCCTGCGCTGCTACAACTGCAACAAGCGCACCATGCGTTATCTGCCCATCCGGTGTGCCGTAAACCCGGAGCTTGGCCGTGCTGCCATCATCGGCGAGATCAAACCCGCTGTTGAGACCAAGAAGCTCGTTGTTATCGGCGGCGGCCCTGGCGGTATGCGAGCTGCAATGACCGCTTCTCGCCGCGGCATCAAGACCGTCCTGTTTGAAAAAGAGCCTGTCCTTGGCGGTAACCTGCGTATGGCTTCGGAGCTGTCCATTAAGGCCGATATGAAGAAGTACCTCAAGTGGCTGATTGATACCACTATGGCAGATCCCGATGTCGAAATAAGACTGAACACGCCTGCCACCAGGGAGAATGTTCTCGCCGAGAAACCCGATGCAGTCATCATTGCCGCTGGCTCCACTCCTGTCCTGCCCAAGTTCAAAGGTGCAGAAACCAACAAAGTTCTGTGGGTCGGCGATGCATACAAAGACCTCAGCCAGATCGGCGACAATGTTGTCATCATCGGTTCCGGCAACACCGGTGCAGAGACTGCTCTATCCCTCTCAAAGGACGGCAAGAAGGTCACTCTCGTTGATATGATGCCCGAAGAAAAGATCTGCCCGCAGTGGAGTGTTGGTCTTGGCTATCTGCTTGAGGAATACGGAGTGCAGTTTAAGTTTGAGACCGGGTTGTCTTACATAACCGAAGAGGGTGCGATGGTAAAGCCGAAAAACGGCGACGAGTACCTCCTCCCGGCTGACACAATTATCCTTTCTCTTGGGTTCAGAGCCAGAAAGGATGTCGCAGAGATGTTCAGTGATATCGTTCCTTACACCTATGTTATCGGTGACAACAAGTTCCCGGATTCCTCCATGGAAGCGACTCACGACGGCTTCAATACCGTCTGTATTCTTCCCTGACGCCTCAGAAAAACTGTTGTAAAAGGAGTTAATGCACATGGCTTACATCATTCATCCGTTGAACCTGGGTTCGGCTCTGCGCCCCCGGGATCCCCGCCCCGGCGTACATCCGGAGCTGATTGAAGCCCCTGCCATCTGCTGGCTGCTCATCGGTGACGGCCACAAGATCCTGGTGGATACCGGCGGCGTTGAACCGGACGGTGTGCGCTGGATGCCTTACTTCCGCAAGGAGGGGCAGGATCCCGTCAGCCAGCTGGCACTTTATGACACCACTCCCGACGAGATAGACACCGTGGTTATCACCCATCTGCATTGGGATCACACCGGAAATAACAGCCTCTATAAGAATGCGCGGTTTATTGTTCAAAAGCGGGAATATGATGCCTTCCTTGCAAATATGGATAAGACCTGCTATGACAAGGAGCCCACGCTGGCAACCACCTTTGAATTTGTCGATGGGGATGCTACGATCTATCCCGGGCTCAGCACCAAACTCATGCCCGGCCACACGCCCGGCTTCCAGTGCGTCCTTGTGGATACGGATAAGGGCCCGTTTGTGATTCTCAGCGATGCCGCTACCCGGTTTGAGCACTGGGATGAGCCCCGTCTGATCCAGGATCCTGGCTATGACACAGAAATCCTCATGAAGACCATTGCGTATCTGGATTCTCTGGGCGCCCCCATCCTTCCGGGCCATGATATGGACGTGTTTCATCATACTACATATCCTGTGTGATTCTTTGCATAATTCGATTGGAATTTCCTTTTCCTGCACTTCATTCTTCCTGATGATAAAAAAGCGCCCTCTCTGCCATCTGGTTGTGAACTGCCCCAGATTGTACGGACAACACAAAAAAGACGCCGGGTAGGAAAATATTCAGTTTACGCGGAGTGGCGCAGCGCGAGCGGCGCCACTCCAGTTTTTAACTGGATGCGCAGGTTGTTGTAGAAATAAATATAGTTCTCGTTTTTCAGAATGCTGCATACAGTGTGCGGTTCCCATCGATGCCCCTGCCCCGGGGTGGGAATTCCATAGTCCATAAGAATACGGCAGATATCTGTGCTGCTTTTCCCAGCAAGGGCAAGCAGATAAATGAATCGGACGATACGAGCTTCTTCCTCCAGAATCAAAACCTCGCCTTGGGGACTTTTTCCGTAACCCATGAAATTCGCCGGGAGGTGATAGATGCCTTTGGCGTATCGGTAGCGGACGGCCCATGTGACATTCTCGGAGTTAGATCGGCTTTCTTCCTCTGCAAAGGAACTCATCAAGGTAATGATGAATTCGCCGGTGCTGTCCATGGTGTTGATGTTTTCCCTTTGAAAGTAGACCGCCACCCCGGCGGCTTTCAGCTTGTGGATGGTGGTGAGGGCATCTACAGTGTTCCGTGCAAACCGGGACAGAGATTTGGTGATAATCAAATCGATTTTGCCATCCAAGGCATCGGCTACCATGCGGTTGAAACCCTCCCGCTTGCGGATCGACAGCCCGGAAATACCATCATCGGTATACATCCCGGCAAAGATCCAGTCCGGGTGGCGTTGGATGTATTCCGTGAAATACTCCTGCTGGGATTGGAGGCTATTCTCTTGGGCATCCTTCAAGGTAGATACTCTGGCATAGGCTGCAACCCGTTTTGTAGGCGAAGGCTGCGTCGGAGCGGACGGTTTGGCAGGAAACTCAACTCTTGTAATTCTTTTCTCCTGCAATGCTGTTCACCTCCAGTTCCCCGATAGGTGTATGGTATTTCTCCGCAGCGGCGCGGAGTAACTGGTGCATATCATCTTTTGCAATGATCCCCCTGATTGCCAGAGTGGAAAATAGACTTTTGCAGAGTCGGAACTTTACTTCCGATTCGTATTCCGATTGGGTCATAGTGATACTGCCCCCTTTAGGAACGACAGTATATTGCCGATGCTGGGATAGTCAATGAGCCAGGCTGAGAGTTATCAGAAAATTATCATTTACAAGGTTTCCGTACAAACGAACATTGCACGAAAACTTAACACCCCCGTCTCATTGTTATGAATCATTGCAATTTATCCTTTGTTTTTCTGAAATATTCAAACTGTCTTCGCTTATTCAGCAAAATACACTTGAATTAGCGAAATCTCTTTGCTATAATTAGCGTATCGAAAGGCGGTGTTAGCTTGTTAACCGAAGATTTGATTGAATTAGCAAACAGAATATGCAAACAGAAAGCCGAAGAGCAAACAATAGAACTAAAATCTGCACAGACGGGTTGCCCCAAGAGACTGTATGACACGCTGTCGAGCTTCTCCAATCAAGACAGTGGCGGTATTCTTGTGTTCGGTATTGATGAGGATACTGCCTTTCAGGTTGTCGGCGTATATGATCCGCAGGATCTGCAGAAGAAAATAACAGAACAGTGCTTGCAGATGGAGCCTCCGGTTCGTGCTGTTTTCACCTTGGCAGAATATCAGGGAAAAACGATTTGTGCTGCGGAGATCCCGGCAATCGATATTGCGGAACGTCCATGCTACTATCGTGGCGCCGGGCGTACCAAAGGCTCTTATATTCGTGTGGGTGATGCGGATCTGCCAATGGCGGACTATGAGCTATACAGCTATGAAGCGTTCCGTAAGCATTTGCATGATGATGAGCGACCCGTTGAACGGGCGACGCTGCAACTGCTGGACACAGAAAAGATCCACAGCTACATTGAAAAAATGCGTGTGGATCGCCCCGGATTTTCCAGACTGACGCAGGAGCAAGCCATGGAAATGCTGAACATTACAAGAAACGACGTTCCTACCATGGCAGCAGTTCTGAATTTTTGCATTTATCCGCAGGGATTCTTCCCGCAGCTTGGCATTACCGCAATTGTTGTGCCCGGAACGGAAATCGGCGATGTGGATCAGGAGTCCGCACGTTTTATCGACAACAAGAGAATCAGCGGAACCATTGCGGAAATGGTGGAGGAAGCACTGAATTTCTGCCGTCGCAATATGAAAGTCAAAACCATCATCAGCAAAGAAACCGGTGCCCGCACGGATAAAACAGAGTATCCCGTAGATGCTCTCCGGGAAGCGATCCTCAACGCTTTGATTCACCGTGATTATAGCATTCATACAGAGGGAACGCCGGTTCAGATCGACTTTTTTACAGACCGTGTGGAAATTCACAGTCCCGGAAGTCTGTATGGCCGGATGAGTATTGAACAGCTGGGCATTGCAAAACCGGATCTTCGGAATCCTGCGCTGGCCGTTATGGCAGAAACGCTGACCGCAGCAGAACATCGCTACTCGGGCATTCCCACTATGCGTAATGCGATGAGAGAATACGGCTTACCGGAACCAAAGTTTGAAAATCGCAGAAACGAGTTCGTGGTGACGCTTTATAATAGAGCTGTAGTGGAGAAAGAAGCGGTAAATACCGAGCCTGCGGGAGATCTGCTGGCGTTCTGCCATGAGCCGAAAACAAGGCAGGAGATCGCAGCCTTTTTGGGCGTGAAAACCGTGTTTTATGCGATGCAGCATTATGTTCAGCCCCTGCTTGCAGCCAAAAAGCTTGCGATGACCATACCGGAGAAGCCAAAAAGCAGAAACCAAAGGTATTATACGGTTCGATAGGCGGACTTGACGCTGTCCCTTCTGTCCCCATTGTCCCGGCGCATCAAAGCCGAACCAATAAAAAATGCACCACGGGTCAAAATCGTGGCGCATTGTATCCAATAGCGTTAGGTATGCCAAATCTGTTACCGTTGTTGATACAATATCAGCAATGGTAACTTTTTATTTATCGCCGTTCCGGGAATGTATTTGGCATAAAACTGGGGATATTTTGAACATTTCCGACCACAAGCAAATTATTTGCCCGGATTTGATACAGCCGTGGTCTGAAAAGACTGGATTTGGCAAAATGAGAATCGTTATAATGTAGTAAACGATAAATTATTATTTTCTATATATACGAAACCGTCCATGGCTGGGAGCATCCCCTGCTGTGGACGGTTCTTCTCATATACCCATGGGACAAAAAGGACAGATGTATTTCGGGCAGTTCACCTACTTGTATTTTTCCACCGACAGAGTTAACATCACACACATCCTTGAAGGAGGGTGATGTTAGGTGTAAAGGCAGACGGTACCGTGGTCGCGGTTGGAGACAATGACTATGGCGAATGTGATGTTTCCGGCTGGACAGATATCATTGCGGTATCTGCGGGCTACGGTCACACGGTAGGATTAAGGGCAGACGGCACCGTGGTCGCGGTTGGAGACAATTACTATAGCCAAGGCGATGTTTCCGGCTGGTCAGATATCGTCGCGGTTTCTGCGGGTAATTTTTACACGGTAGGCGTAAAGGCAGACGGCACCGTGGTCGCGGTGGGAAGCAATGGCTCTGGCCGATGCGACGTTTCCGACTGGACAGACATTGCCGTGGCGCCCAACAGCGGCTTTAATAAGCCCGTGAAAATGGCGCTTCCAATTGGTAACACCATATCAACGGGCTGCTATCACACGGTAGGCTTGAGATCAGACGGCACCGTGGTCGCGGTTGGAGGCAATGACGATGGCGAATGTGATGTTTCCGGCTGGACAGATATCATCGCGGTTTCTGCGGGCTTCTATTACACGGTAGGCTTAAAGGCAGATGGTACCGTGGTCGCGGTTGGGAAAAATGACGATGGCGAATGTAATGTTTCCGGCTGGAGAGATATCGTCGCGGTTTCTGCGGGCACCAGTCACACGGTAGGCTTAAGGGCAGACGGCACGGTAGTTGCGGTTGGAAACAATGACGATAGCCAATGTGATGTTTCCGGCTGGACAGATATCGTTGCGGTATCTGCGGGTGATTATCACACAATAGGCTTAAAGGCAGACGGTACCGTGGTCGCGGTTGGATATAATAACGATGGCGAATGTGATGTTTCCGGCTGGACAGATATCATCGCGGTTTCCGCAGGCTGGCATCACACGGTAGGCTTAAAGGCAGACGGCACCGTGGTCGCGTCTGGATATAATAACGCTGGCCAATGTGATGTCTCCGGCTGGACGGATATCATCGCAGTTTCTGCGGGTGATTTTCACACGGTGGGCGTAAAGGCCGACGGCACGGTAGTCGCGGTTGGATATAATAGTGATGGCGAATGTGACGTTTCCGACTGGACAGACATTGCCGTGGCGCCGATCACTTGACGGAAAGAGATATTCAATTTCAAACAGGAATGGCGCGGCTCATGCCGCGCCATTCCTGTCAGCTTGTCAATGAACCCATTAAAGCCGCCCCTGTGTAATGTTTTCTGACAGTCTCGAAGGTCTGTGTAAGTGTTGCTTACACAGACCTGTTTTTGTCAGAAAGCCTGTTTATTTTATAACGAGCCGGTTTATGGGTAGACAAATCCGGAAAAGAGTGTATAATTGTATACACTTATACAAGGCAACCTTTGCCGGAAGGAGCGATCAAATGTTAGAGCTGTCGCCCAGAACCAATTTGCTGGAGGAAAACGATTATAAATATGCCCTTCAGGATGTGAAGGACCCGGTGCTGTACCGGGATGTATACAGCTATGAGGAAGTGCCCAAGGTGGCTTTTAACCACCGGCGGGTGCCCATGTCCATGCCGGAGGATATCTGGATCACCGATACCAGCTTCCGTGATGGGCAGCAGTCGGTCAATCCCTATACGCCGGAGCAGATCGAGCATCTTTTCAAGCTGATGTCCCGCCTGGGCGGGCCTTACGGGCTGATCCGGCAGACGGAGTTTTTCATTTACAGCAAGCGGGATCTGGAGGCCATTGAGCGCTGCATGTCGCTGGGCCTGCGGTTTCCGGAGATCACCACATGGATAAGGGCAAACCGGGAGGACTTCAAGCGGGTTCGGGAGCTTGGCATCCGGGAGACGGGGATGCTTGTCTCCTGCAGCGACTACCACATTTTCAAGAAGCTGAAAATGACCCGCGCCCAGGCCATGGAGCATTATCTCGCCGCGGTGAAGGATGCCTTTGACGCGGGGGTCATGCCCCGCTGCCACCTGGAGGATATCACCAGGGCGGATTTCTACGGCTTTGTGGTGCCCTTTGTCAACGCCCTGATGGAATTATCGGAAGACGCGGGCATCCCCGTGCGCATCCGTGCCTGTGATACCATGGGCTACGGCGTGCCCTATACCGAGGTTGCCCTGCCCCGCAGCGTGCCGGGCATCATTTACGGCTTGCAGCACTATTCCGGCGTGGAGAGCGCGTATCTGGAGTGGCACGGGCATAACGATTTCTATAAGGCGGTGTCCAACGCCGCCACCGCCTGGCTTTACGGCGCCAGCGGGGTCAACTGCTCCCTGCTGGGCATAGGGGAGCGCACCGGGAATGTGCCCCTGGAAGCCATGGTTTTCGAGTATGCCTCCCTGCGTGGCTCCCTTGACGGGATGGACACCACCGCCATAACGGAGATCGCCGAGTACTTCGAGCACGAGATGGGCTATACCATCCCGCCCATGACCCCCTTTGTGGGGCGCAGCTTCAATGTGACCCGCGCCGGGATCCACGCGGACGGCATGATGAAGGATGAGGAGATCTACAATATTTTTAACACGGAAAAGCTGCTCTCCCGGCCGGCGGCGGTGGCGGTGAGCGCCACCTCTGGGCTTGCGGGCATCGCCTGCTGGCTCAACCGCTTCTATCATCTCCGGGGCGATGACAAGTTCGGCAAAAACGCCCCGCTGGTGGCGGCGCTGAAGGCGTGGGTGGATGCCCAGTATGCTGCCGGGCGCACCACGTCCATATCCGATGAGGAGCTTGACAGGGAGACCCGCCGCATCAAAGAACAGGACGTGGAGGTAAAGGCATGAGCCAGTTGAAACGGGATCACAAAAGCGTATCGATTGCAGATCAGGTCTTTGAACAGCTTGAGAGAGACATCCTCTCCGGCAAGTATTCCCGGGGCGAGCTGCTGAGTGAGTTGCACCTGTCCTCAGAGATGGGCGTCAGCCGCACGCCGGTGCGGGAGGCGATCCGCCGCCTTCAGCAGGAGAACATTGTTCAGGAGTGCGGCCGGGGCGTGATGGTGCTGGGCATATCCAGGGAAGATATGCTGGATATGTATGAAATACGCATCCGGCTTGAGGGGCCTGCCGCCCGCCGCACCGCGGAGAACATGAGTGATGAGGCGCTCAGGGATATGAAGGAGACGGTGGAGCTTCAGGAGTTCTACGTTTCGAAAGAGGGCGACGAGTATTCCACAAAGCTCTATGAGCTGGACTCCCGGTTTCATGAGCTTTTGTATCAGGGCAGCGGCAGCCGCATGATTGCGGAGGTGCTTTGCTCGGTACACAGAAAGATGGCAAAATACCGTGTGGCATCCCTTTCGCGGCAGCGGCGCGCCGCCCTGTCCATTGGTGAGCATAAAGAAATCTACCTGGCCCTTGCCGCCCGGGACGGGGACAGAGCCGAGGAAGTGGCCCAGCGCCACACGATAAACGCTCAAAAAAGCATGATCGATATGGATAATTAACGGGAATATCCTCTCGGATTTTGATAAAAAACGCTGTGCCGCGCCGGAGCCGCGCGGCAGGAATGGAGCTTTCAATGGGACTCAATATTGCTGAAAAAATCATCAAAGACCACCTTGTCTCCGGCAAGATGGAGCCGGGGGCGGAGATCGCCCTCCGGATCGACCAGACCCTGACCCAGGACGCCACCGGAACCATGGCCTATCTTGAGTTTGAGTCCATGGGCATCGACCGGGTGAAAACCAAGCGCTCTGTCGCCTATGTGGATCACAACACCCTGCAATCCGGCTTTGAAAACGCGGACGATCACCGCTATATCCAGTCTGTTGCCAAAAAGCATGGCATCTGGTTCTCCCGCCCGGGCAATGGTATCTGCCATCAGGTACATCTGGAGCGCTTCGGCATCCCGGGGATGACCCTTGTGGGTTCCGACAGCCACACCCCCACTGCCGGGGGCCTGGGCGCCCTGGCCTTCGGCGCGGGCGGCATGGATGTGGCGGCGGCGATGGGCGGTCTGCCCTATTACATCAATATGCCCGCCGTGATCAAGGTGGAGCTGAAAGGCGCCCTGCGCCCCTTCGTCTCCGCCAAGGACATCGCCCTGGAGCTGCTGCGTATTCTGGAGGTAAAGGGCGGCGTCGGCAAGATCATCGAGTGGGGCGGCGCCGGGATCGCCGGTCTCACCGTGCCCCAGAGAGCCACCATCACCAACATGGGCGCGGAGCTGGGGGCCACAAGCTCTGTCTTTCCCTCCGACGCACAGACCCGGGCCTTCCTGAAGGCCCAGGGCAGGGAGCAGGACTATCAGCCCCTCGCCCCGGATGAGGACGCGGCCTATGAGCGGGTGATCGCAATCGACCTTGACCGCCTGGAGCCGCTGGCCGCCTGCCCCCATATGCCGGATAATGTGCGCCCCGTACGGGAGCTTTCGGACATCAAGGTGGATCAGGTCTGTATCGGCTCCTGCACCAATTCCTCCCTGCGGGATATGCTGACGGCTGCCGCAATGCTCAAGGGGCACACCATTTCTCCGGATGTGAGCATGTCGGTATCCCCCGGCTCCCGGCAGGTGCTGACAATGCTTTCCGACTGTGGGGCACTGTCGGATATTCTTGCCTCCGGCGCCCGGCTTTTGGAGTGCGCCTGCGGCCCCTGCATCGGCATGGGCTTCTCGCCCAACTCCGGCGGTGTCAGCCTGCGCACCTTCAACCGGAACTTTGAAGGGCGCAGCGGCACGAAGGACGCCCAGGTCTACCTCGTCTCTCCGGAGACGGCGGTGGCCTCCGCCCTTACGGGGCATATCACCGACCCCACCACCCTGGGCATGGAGGCGCTGGCAATCGATATGCCGGAGCGTTTCAAGATCGATGACGGAGGCATCCTTGCCCCCGCGCCCGTTTCTGAGGCAGCGGCGGTGGAGGTACTGCGCGGGCCGAACATCAAGGAATTTCCCAAGGGTGCGCCCTTGACGGATGAAATAAGCGCAGCTCTCACCCTCAAGGTGGGGGATAATATAACCACCGACCATATCATGCCCGCCGGGGCAAAGATCTTGCCCTATCGCTCCAACATCCCCAAGATGTCTGAATTTTGCTTCACGGTCTGTGATGAGCACTTCCCCGAACGGGCGAAGCGCGCCGGGCAGAGCATCATTGTGGGCGGGCTGAACTATGGCCAGGGCTCCTCGAGAGAACATGCGGCGCTGGTGCCGCTGTATCTGGGCGTGCGCGCCGTGGTGGCCAAAAGCTTTGCCCGGATTCACGAGGCGAACCTGATCAACGCCGGGATCCTGCCCCTGCGTTTCAAGAACGAGAGCGACTATGACCGGCTCACCCAGGGGAACAGCCTGCGTATCTCCGGCATTTATGAGGGGCTTGCCAGCGGGCATATGCTGCTCCACACCCCGGCGGGAGCGATCGAGCTTGTCTGTGATTTTACGGCGCGCCAGCAGCGCATACTGCTTGCCGGCGGGCTTCTGCAAGTGAAAGGAGAATAATACAATGGATGAATTCATCAACAGTGCGGCAGAGCATTTCAAGGCGCTGCTCAAAGAGCAGATCGCGCGCCAGCAGCGCATGGAACAGGCGGAACCCGCCCGGGACTTTGCCGGGGCTGCCCATATCGTCATCGGCGTTGTGCCCGGTGACGGCATTGGCCCCATCATCATGCATGAGGCGCGGCGCGTGCTGGAAAAGCTGCTGGAGGAGGAGATTCGATCCGGCAGGATAGAGCTGCGGGATATCGAAGGACTGACCATCGAAAACCGCCTTGCCACCGGCTGCACACTGCCTCCGGAGACGCTGGAAGCCATCAAGAGCTGTGATGTGCTGCTCAAGGGCCCCACGACCACCCCCAAGGGCGGCACGATGGAGAGCGCCAATGTGTCGCTGCGGCGTGAGCTTGATCTCTATGCCAATGTCCGCCCCGTCTCCATCCCGGAGCAGGGGATCGACTGGGCCTTCTTCCGGGAGAATACCGAGGGGGAATACGCCCTTGGCAGCCGGGGGATAGAGCTTGAAAATACCCTGAGCATGGATTTCAAGGTCACCACCGATGCGGGCACCCGCAGGATCGCCAGAGCCGCCTTTGACTATGCCCGCGCAAATGGAAAGACCAGGGTCGCAATCGTCACAAAGGCGAACATCATGAAAAAGACGGATGGCATGTTCTCCCGCATCTGCCATGAGATCGCCGCGGACTACCCGGAGATCACGGCGGACGACTGGTATATCGACATCATGACGGCGAATCTGGTCAACGAGGCCATCCGTGCCGATTTTCAGGTCTTTGTTCTGCCCAATCTCTATGGCGATATTATTACCGATGAGGCGGCCCAGATTCAGGGCGGCGTGGGTACGGCAGGCAGCGCCAACATCGGCTCCCGCTGGGCAATGTTTGAGGCGATCCACGGCTCCGCGCCCCGGAAGATCGAAAACGGCGAGGGGGACTATGCCAACCCCGCCAGCATCCTGAAGGCGGCGGCGCTGATGCTGCGCCATATCGCCCTGCCGGATAAGGCAGCCGCCCTTGAAAATGCCCTGCACGTCTGCACAGACGCCGAGCGCCGCATCGTCGTCACCGGCCACAGAGACGGCGCGACCTGCCGGGAGTTCGGGGACTATATTCTGGAAAAGCTGTAATAAAAAGGCATACTGCATTACAATTTGAGTTACATAGTAAGAAGGTCTGCGTAAGCAACACTTACGCAGACCTTCTTGAGACTGTCAAAAAACGATGCTACATGTGTCGAAGATAGAGCAGCGGGGGTGCACGAGGGGGGGCAAGACCCGCCTCGTGATCCAATAACCCGCCGCAGAAAAGCCTTGTATTTCAAGGCTTTTCGGGCGAAGCTGCATTTTGATTTTATCAAAATGCTCGGCGGTTGAAGCGGTCAAAAAAGTACTAACTGGACTTTTTTGACAAGCTGAAGAAGGTCTGCGTAAGCAACACTTACGCAGACCTTCTTATGTATAACTGTATTTTATTTTTTCTCTGCCTTATCGGGGACAAAGAAGATGAACACCAGAGAACTCAGGCACAGCAGGAAGGGATAAAAGAGCATGGGGATGATGTCAAAGGCGGACACCGTGCAGCCCATGGTGGCGGCAGCGGAGATCGCCACCAGCATCTGTGCACCGTAGGGGATGATGCCCTGGAACACGCAGGAGAAGGTATCCAGCAGAGAGGCGGTCTTGCGCCTGGAGATGCCGTAGCCCTCGGCCATCTCTGCGGCGATGGGGTTTGCCATGACGATGGCAACGGTGTTGTTGGCGGTCGCGATATCCATGGCGCCTACGAGGATCCCCATGCCCAGCTGGCCCATCTTCTTGCCCTTGAAGGCCTTGCGGATGCCGTACAGCAGGGCGGTGAAGCCGCCGTATTCACTGATGAGCGCGCAGATGGCAGAGACCAGAATGGCCACCATGGTGGTCTCGAACATGCCGGCTGCGCCGCTGCCCATGTTGGCCAGCAGGTCGGTTGCCGCTGTTGCGCCGGTGGCAAGCATGATAACCGAGCCGGAGAGAATGCCGATAAGCAGCACCACAAAGACATTGATCCCGATAATGCCGCCGATGAGAACCAGCAGATAGGGGATGATCTGGATAAGGTTATACTCCTGAATGGAGACGCTGTCGATGCCGCTTCTGAGGGACATGACGATGATGATGACCAGGGTCAAAAGGGCGGCAGGGAGGGCGATCTTGAAGTTTTCCCGGAATTTATCCTTCATTGCACAGCCCTGGCCGTTGCAGGCGGCGATGGTGGTATCGGAGATGAAGGAGAGGTTATCGCCAAACATTGCCCCGCCCATAACCGTGGCTATGCACAGCGGCACGGAAGCGCCCGCGCTGAGTGCAAGCTCCACCCCGATGGGGGTAATGAGGGTGATGGTGCCCACGGAAGTACCCATTGCCGTGGCGACAAAGCAGCTGATGATAAAGAGCGCCGCCACAGCGTATTTTGCCGGGATGATGGAGAGGATAAAGTAAGCCACGCTCTGGGCGCTGCTGCGGCCCACAACGCCCACAAAGATACCTGCCGCCATGAAGATGAGGATCATGGTGACAATGTTCTTATCGCCGATGCCCCGCCCCATGAGCACCAGCTTGTCATCAAAGCGCAGCGCCTTATTTTGCAGGCAGGCCACCAGCAGCGCGATGAGAAACACGACCACGATGGGGATCGAGTAAAAGCCCATCTCAATCTTAAGCACATACTCGAAAATAATGCCCAATCCCAGGTACAACACCAAAAACACACCGATGGGCAGCAGGGCTTTTGCGTTGCCCCTTTCCACTTTTTCTTCCACTTGTTCTTTTCCTCCAATTATATTTAGCTGACCGGAGGCGGAGCAGTACCTTTTTTGCAGCTAAAAGGCAGCATAAAAGCAGCTCCAACACCCGGCGCCGGAATCACATCCTATCTATAATACCAGACATCCGCACTGGATTTCAACATATTTCGCACAAATTGAGAAAAACAATTTTCATTGATCACTTTCAGCCCGATTTCTCGCGGTGCTTGCCATACCCATGGCATGGAAGCGTCTGATGCAGGGGAGAAGGACACGGGATAATGCTGATAAAATCATTGTAAAACTGAGAGATGCGCCCAGGGGTCATTGACAGAGATTCGGGAAGGCTGTACAATATTCATCAGCTGGTGCGGGGTGATTTATGTATACTTTGTACAGATATCGACAGCGCACCAACGGAAAAATAATGGATGGAGGAAAAACAATGAAAAAGTACATCGCATTGCTGCTGGCCCTGATGATGGTTTTGGCGCTGGTTGGCTGCGGCGGCTCCAAGGCTCCTGCGGAAGCCCCGGCTGCCCCTGCCGCTCCCGAAGCCCCCGCAGAGCCCGCTGCGGATGATCTGGTTTCCCTGGCCCAGGCCGAGGGCGAACTGGTGGTCTACGGCTCCTGCGAGGAGGAGTATCTGGCGGCTGCCTGCCAGAACTTTGAGCAGCTCTACGGCATCAAGGTGCAGTATCAGCGCCTGTCCACCGGCGAGGTGCAGGCAAAGATCGAGGAAGAAAATGGCAATCCCTCTGCTGACGTCTGGTTCGGCGGCACCACCGACCCCTACAACGTGGTGGCTGACGAGGGCCTGCTGGAGGCCTACGAGGCGGAGAACGCCGTGCATCTGCTGGGCGACCAGTACCGCAATCCCGATGGCTATTGGTACGGCATCTACAAGGGCATCCTGGGCTTCATGGTCAACTCCGACGAGCTGGCCCGCATGAACCTGGAGGCCCCCCAGGATTGGCAGGATCTGCTGAAGCCGGAATATCAGGATCTGATCTGGCTGTCCAACTACAACACCGCCGGCACGGCCAAGCTGGTCATCAACACCATGATCCAGAAGTACGGCCACGACGAAGGCATCCAGTACCTGGTAGACCTGGACAAGAACATTCAGGTTTACACCAAGTCCGGTTCCGGCCCCTCCAAGAACGTGGGCACCGGTGAGTGCGTCATCGGCATCGGCTTCCTCCATGACGGCATCACCCAGATCGTTGACAACGGCTACACCAACGTGCAGCTGGTGATCCCCTCCAGCGGCACCTCCTATGAGATCGGCGCCACCGCCATCTTCAAGGGCGCTGCCCACCCCAACGCTGCCAAGCTGTGGGTCGAGTATGCCCTGTCCCCCGACTGCGTGAACCTGGCCAAGGATAACGGCTCCTACCAGTTCCTGGTGATCGACAATGCGGAGCAGCCGGAGCAGGCGGCAGAGTTCGGCCTGGAGCCCGAGAACGTGATGGACTACGACTTTGACGATGCCAAGAAGAACATCGGCACCTACATTGAGGAAGTTATGAACGCCCTGGGCGGCGGCGACGACCGCTTCCAGACGGAGTGATAACACTCCAGAATCCTGCATATCCCCAAGGAGGCGGCTCCGGCCGCCTCCTTTTTGAAAATTCTCAGGGCAGGAATTGCCCGGGAAATAATTGTATGCAAAAGATCATCCTTTCCAAACGGGAATGAAAGGAGCTGGTAAAATGTCGAGAGGACAGGGCGCGGCGCTGGACCGGAAAAAGCTGATGGCAGATCCGATCCTTGTGACCACCATCGTCGTGCTGATTACGTTTCTGACTTTGTTTATTCTCTATCCCCTGGCCATACTGCTGGTGGATAGCTTTTATGGGGAAGGCGGGCTGACCCTGGATATTTTCAGGCGGGTGCTGGCCATGCCCTCCTTTACCAAGGCCATCACCAACACCCTGAAGGTGGGCTTTCTGGTGGGCATTCTGTCCACGGTGGTGGGCCTGCTGTTTGCCTATGTGGAGGTTTATGTCCGGGTGGGCCGGGGCGTGGGCGGCCTGTTCAAGGTGGTGTCCATGCTGCCGGTGGTATCGCCCCCCTTTGTGCTGAGCCTTTCCATGATCATGCTGTTTGGCAAGGCGGGACTGATCACCCGGTATCTGCTGGGCATCTATGACAACAGCGTCTACGGCTTCTGGGGCATTGTCATTGTGCAGACCTTGACCTTTTTCCCGGTGTGCTACATGATGCTGAAGGGTCTGCTGAAAAACATCGACCCCTCCCTGGAGGAGGCGGCCAGAGACATGGGCGCCGGGCGGATGAAGGTGTTCACCAGCGTGACCCTGCCGCTGATGCTGCCGGGCCTGGGCAATGCCTTCCTGGTGACCTTCATTGAATCCATTGCCGACTTTGCAAACCCCATGATCATCGGCGGCTCCTATGACACCCTGGCCACCACCATTTACTTGCAGATCACCGGCGCTTACGACAAGGCGGGGGCTGCGGCCATGGCGGTGGTGCTGCTGAGCATCACGCTGCTGATGTTCGCGGTGCAGAAATACTATCTGGAAGCAAAGACCGCCGCCACCCTCACCGGCAAGGCCTCCCGGGGCCGGATGCTGATCGAGGACAAGGGGGTAAAGGTTCCGCTGACGGTGCTCTGCTCCCTGGCGGCCTGCTTTGTGATCATGATGTACATCTGCGTGCCCATCGGGGCGCTGTTCCCCACCTGGGGATTCAAGTTCACCCCGCTGACCTTCAAGTGGTTTGACCTGGTGTTCACCCGCTACCACGGCTTCAAGGCCTTTAAGGACTCCTTCCTGCTGTCGCTGATCTCAGCGCCCATCACTGCCATATTGAGCATGATCATCTCCTATCTGGTGGTCAAGCGCCGGTTCCGGGCCAAGGGCTTTATTGAGGCGGTTTCCATGCTGGCGATGGCCGTGCCCGGCACGGTACTGGGCGTGGGCTATATCCGGGGCTTCTCCGGCGGCATTTTCCACACCGGGTTTATGCAGGGGCTTTACGGTACGGGGCTGATCCTTATCATCGTGTTTGTGGTGCGCTCGCTGCCTACGGGCACCCGCAGCGGCATCTCCGCCCTGCGGCAGATCGACAAGTCCATTGAGGAGTCGGCCTACGATATGGGGGCGGACAGCTTCAAGGTGTTTATGACGGTGACTCTGCCGCTGATCAAGGACAGCTTCCTTTCCGGCCTGGTCACGGCCTTTGTGCGGAGCATCACGGCCATTTCCGCCATCATCCTGCTGGTGACGCCTCAATTCCTGCTGATCACGGTGCAGATCAACGAGTTTGCGGAGAAGGGCTCCTACAGCCTGGCCTGCGCTTTTGCCACCATACTGATCATTATCACCTACGGCGCTGTGCTGCTGATGAACCTGTTTATGAAATACTTCGGCACCAGCAGAAAAATCAAGGAGGAATGAGCCATGGAAAAAACCAAAAAAGGCGTTCGGCTGGAGCATATATCCAAAATCTATCAGGATCCCAAGACCGGCAAGGACTTCTATGCCGTCCATGACACCTCGCTGGAGATCGCGCCGGGCAGCTTTGTGACCCTTCTTGGCCCCTCCGGCTGCGGCAAGACCACTACCCTGCGGATGATCGCCGGGTTTGAAAGCCCGGATGAGGGAGAAATTTATCTGGATGAGCAGCCTATCAACGCCCTGACCCCCAACAAGCGGGATACGGCCATGGTGTTCCAGAGCTACGCTCTGCTGCCCCATTACAACGTGTTCGACAATGTGGCCTACGGGCTGAAGCTGCGGAAGGTGCCCAAGGAGGAGATTCAGCGGCGGGTGATGAACATTTTGGATCTGGTGGAGCTGACGGGGATGGAGGGGCGCATGACCAACCAGCTCTCCGGCGGCCAGCAGCAGCGGGTGGCCCTGGCAAGGGCGCTGGTGATCGAACCGTCGGTGCTGCTGTTTGATGAGCCGCTGTCCAACCTGGATGCCAAGCTGCGGGTGTCCATGCGCACGGAGATTCGCCGCATCCAGCAGGAGGTGGGCATCACCGCCATCTATGTGACCCATGACCAGAGTGAGGCCATGGCCCTGTCGGACAACATTATCATTATGAACAAGGGCGTGGTGGCCCAGATGGGCACACCTCAGGAGATCTACTACCATCCCAACAGCGAGTTTGTGGCGGACTTTATCGGCGAGGCCAACTTCCTCAAGGGCCGGATGGAGGGGCTGGATGGCGGTTTGGCCCGGCTGAACATTGAGGGAACAACGGTGGAGGCCCAGGCCAAAGCGGAGCTGAAAGCGGGCCAGGACTACACCCTGGTGCTGCGGCCGGAGGCCGCCCAGCTGCGGGAGGACAAGGGCCTGCCCTGCGTGGTGCAGCTGTCCTGCTTCATGGGCTCCTACCACAACTACCATGTGAAGGTGGGGGAGACGGTGGTGAAGATCACCCAGAACAACCCCAAGAATAAGCGAATTTATCAGGTGGGCGAGACGTGCAGACTGTACTTCGAGCCGGACGCTGTACATATCCTGTGAGAGAAAGCAGAAGAAACCCATAACATGACAATTCCCCGGCTCCTGTGGGAGCCGGGGAATTGTCATGCCGTGCGTTCCGTTGGCTGAGGACGCCCTCTCAGTCAGCTGCGCTGACAGCTCTCCCCGAGGGGGAGCCTATGGAACGGGTAAAGGCTTGCCCCTGCGGAACCCCAAAAGGGAGCCTATGGGTGCGTAGGGGCGTGCATCGCACGTCCGCGATATGCAACATATTAACATATTGAAAAGCGGTGGCAGAAGAAAGCTATATTATTGCAAAACCGGCGGAGAATATGGTAAAATAACCACAAAGCGGCTATTAAGACAAACAAAGGGGAGGTGAGGGGCTTGAAGCGAATGCTGGCGCTGCTGTGCGCAATCCTGCTGCTGAGCGGCTGCGGTGTGGTGCGGGAACAGGACTATGCCGCCTTTGCCCCGGAAAAGAGCAAGCGGCTGAACGTGTTCACCTCCCACAAGGCGGAGGTCTATGAGCCAATTATCCGGGAATTTGAGCAGCGCACCGGGATCTGGGTGGACGTCACCACTGACGGCACCGAGACTTTGCTGGAGCGTATTGCCGCCGGAGACAGTGGCTGCGACCTGATGCTGGGGGGCGGGGCCGACAGTCTCTCGGCCTTCGGAGATTATTTCCAGAGCTATGCCGGGACGGAAGAGGAATACATAGAAGCGAAGTTTCTGGATGGTTCAGACCGGTGGAGCCCCTTCTCCGCCCTGCCGGTGGTGCTGGTATACAACCCGGTGCTGGTGCGGGTGAACCCGCCGGAGGGCTGGGAGAGTTTGCTGGACGAGGCCTGGAAGGGGAAGATCGCCCTGGCTGACCCACGGGTTTCCGGCTCCGGCTACACCGCCGTGTGTACCCTGCTTCAGGCCCTGGGCGGCGGGGAGCGGGAGACGCTGGCGCGGCTCATTGAGAATCTGGACGGCACGCTTATGCCCGATTCCGGGGATGTGATCGGCAGGATCAGCGAGGGAAAGAGCTATCTGGGTGTGACGCTGGAGGAGACGGCGCTGAAAGCCATTGCCGCCGGTTATGACATTGCCATTGTTTACCCCAAGGAGGGCACCAGCGCCCTGCCGGATGGGGCGGCCATTGTGAAGGGCTGCAGTCATCCGGAGAATGCGGCGCTGTTCATTGACTTTATTCAGGGGAAGGATGTGCAGAGCCGTCTGGCGGAACACTTCTGCCGGAGAAGCGTGCGCAGCGATGTGAATTTGCCGGCCCATATGCCGGAAAATGTGAAGCTGATCGACTATGATATGGAGCAGGCCGGGGCGGGCAAGACGGCGCTTCTGGCCCTGTGGACGGAACTGATGGGGGAGAGCGGCCTATGATGGACTGGATCAGGCGCTCTTTCCGGAACAGAATTTTCATGACGGTGCTGCTGGTGACGCTGGTGCCGCTGCTGCTGTGCGATGTGTTCATGATGCAGATGGTGGTGAGGCGCAGTGAAAATGGGCTGGATCTTCAGGCCAGGCAGGAGATGGAAGGGCTTTTCCGGAGCCTGGACACGGCGCTGGGGGAGATCGGCAGCCCCATCGGGGAGCTTTGCGACAGCACGGTGGTTCGCAGCGCCCTGCGGCGGGACGGGGAAGATTCCCGGCTTTTGTATCAGCTGCTGTACCAAAAGACCAGCGGGGCCCGGCCCTATGCCAGTTTTGATATTTATGATACAGAGGGCCGCTGCCATTACAGCACCGATGCGGGCCAGACCGACAGAGATATGGATACCGGCTGGGGCCTGCTCTATGCCGCCGGAAACAGGCAGGCGCTGGTTTACGGCACCGATGAGGAGGGCGGACTGGCGCTGGCCCAGGCGGTGAGAACCCGGGAGGGGACAATTCTGGGCTATGTGGCGGCACGGATGAACCGGGACAGCATCAGCGCCCTGATCCCCCAGGTGCTGTCCTCCGGCAATGACTTTATCCTGCTGGACGGCGCATGGCGGATGCTGTTCAGCTCCCGGGGCCTGCAGGCCCGGGAGGATGTGCAGGCACTGCGCACCCAACTGCTGCGGGGGGAAAGTCTCAGCGGCGGCGGGCAATACCGCTACTACGCCCGGCTGCACGAGGCCAGCGGCTTTACCCTGTTGCTGCGCCAGAGCAAGGTCTATACCCCCCAGGTGATGGATTCGCTGTACGCCATCTGCGCGCTGATGGGCATTCTCTGCCTGCTGCTGAGCCTGCTGACGGCCCTGGCGCTGAGCCGGTATCTGGCAAAGCCGGTGAAGGATCTGGACGAAGCCATGGGCCAGGTGGAGAAGGGGCGGCTGGACGTCCAGCTGGAGAGCGACAGAAAGGACGAGATGGGCCGGCTTACCGCCAGCTTCAACCGCATGACCCGGGAATACCGGCAGAATCTGGCCCGCTCTGTCCAGCGGGAACGGGAACTGAACGAGACGCGGCTGAGCATGTTCCAGGCCCAGCTGAACCCCCATTTCCTCTATAATACTCTGGACAGCATGAAGTGGATGGGGGTCACGAACCATGTGCCCCAGGTGGCCGCCATGGCCACCGATCTGGCCAGCCTGCTGCGGGCCGGGGTGTCCGGGGAGAAGCTGATCCCCCTGGAGGAGGAGTTGGAGCTGCTGGAGCGGTATCTGGATATCCAGCAGCTGCGCTTTGCCGACAGCTTCACCTGCGAGACGGATATCCCGGAGCAGTTTCAGCACTGCCTGGTGCCCAAGCTGGTGCTGCAGCCCCTGGTGGAAAACGCCATCATCCACGGGGTGGCGGATCGGGAGGACGGCTACATTAAGCTGTCCGGCCGGAGCGAGGGGGAGGATCTGATCCTCAGCGTGCAGGACAACGGCAGGGGCATCCCGGAGGAGATCATGGACTGCCTGAATGCCCCGGGAAAGGAGATCCCCGGCGGGCATCTGGGCTTGAACAATGTGGGCAGGATCGTGCGGCTGTACTACGGCGAGGGCTACGGCATCCGGGCAGAGCGGGGCACGGATGGGGGCAGCATCATTCAGTTGCGGCTGCCCATACAGAAGAAGGAGGGAGAGCGTGCTTAAGGTTCTGGTTGTGGACGACGAGACCGTGGTGCGGCGGGGCATCGTGCTGGGGGTGGACTGGGCGGCCATGGGCTGCGTGGTCGTGGGCGAGGCGGCCAACGGCCTGGAGGGGATCCAGGCGGTGGAGCGCTACAAGCCCAACCTGATTATCACCGATGTGCGCATGCCCAAGATGGACGGCATCGAGATGATACGGGAGCTGCGGTGCCGGGGCTGTGAGGCCCATGCCATTTTGCTGACGGCCTACAGCGATTTTGAATATGTGCGCTCGGCCTTGCAGCTGGGGGCGGACGACTATCTGCTCAAGCCCTTCCGGGATCAGGAACTGGCGGCGGCGGTGGAGCGGGTACGGCAGAAGGTGCAGGAGCGCTGGGAAAAGGGCAATGACATTGAGCTGCCCCTGGTCAAGGGGGACAAGAGCAAGTATGTGCTGAAGGCGCTGGAATACATCTCGGCCCATTACGCCGACAGCGGCATCAGCATTACCACCATTGCCAATCATCTGGGGGTCAGCGAGGGGCATCTGAGCCACGTGTTCAAAAAGGAGACCAACTACACCGTGGTGGGCTATCTGACCCAATACCGCATCCACATGGCTACCAAGCTGCTGCGGGACCGGAACCACAAGGTGTACGAGGTGGCGGAGCTGGTGGGCTATAAGGATGTGGCCTATTTTGGCAGCACCTTCAAGAAGCTGACGGGAGTGTCCCCATCGGAGTATCAGGATCGGTGCATGATGTGAGGAAGGGCTTGTTTGTGAATTTTCCACAAACAAGCCCTTGAAATTTTGGCGTTTACAGAGGGGCCTTTAACAGAATAGACAGGATAATCGCAGAATTGTCGTGTTCCGAAAGGGCAGGGAAAAAAGGTATAATAAATACAGCATCTATGGTATAAACGCCAAATTTATATGAAGGAGAATCATCAGATGAAAAAATTACTTGCACTGATCCTGACTCTGGCAATGGTATTTGCTCTCTGCGCCTGCGGCGGCTCCAAGGCACCGGCAGAGGCCCCCGCTGCCACCGAGGCCCCCGCTGCTGAGGAACCGGCAGCGGCGGAGAAGGACTACTCCGGCTACACCATCCGCATCTACTCCAACTCCAACTCCACCGAGCGTACCACCTGGCTGATCAATGAGGCCAAGGACGCAGGCTTCACCATCTCCATCGATGACAACAGCGTCATCTCCGGCGACACCGCCGCCATCCAGGCCGCCAACGAGAACAAGGACGGCGACATCCTCTTCGGCCTCAACGAAACCCGCTGGAGCCAGGTGGTCAACGGCACCTATGAGAACCTGAAGCTGGTGGACTGGACCCCCTCCTGGGCCGCTGAAGTGGGCGAGTTCGCCTATCCCGGCGCCGCCTACGGTCTGGTCATCCAGAACGTGCTGATGCTCTACCGCAATGACGAGCTGGGTACCAAGGGCGAAGCCCTCCATTTCCAGCACTGGGCCGACATCGTTGACTGCGGCTACAGCTGGTACCGTCAGAACAAGGTGGGCGGCACCACCAACGCCAACATCAACTCCGCCATGCTCTACGCTTTCGTTGATCCCAGCTCTCCCGCCGGCGGCGTCTCCCTGGACGGCTGGAAGACCCTGTGGAAGTACTGCGCGGACGGCGTGTTCTCTTCCGACGACAGCTACAAGTACGGCTTTGACCCCCTGAACAAGGGTGACGTGGCGGTCTCCACCTTCTACTCCTCCTCCCTCTACGGCAAGATTGATGCTGCGGCAGAGAGCTCTGAGAACCCCCTGCTGGGCGCCCTGGAGCCTGAGAACTGGGCCCTGGTAGAGATCGATGACGGCACCTACTACATCGCTGAGTACCTGGGCGTGCTGGACAAGGCCGGCCGCAGCGCCGAAGAGACTGAGGCCGTGATGGCCTTTGCCGAGTGGTTCGGTTCCGCCGAGGTTCAGGCTGCCTGGGGCGAGGAATTCGACTCCTACCCCTGCAACAGCGAAGCGGCTGCCATCCTCTATCCGGACGGCGTGCCCGCCATCTATACCCTGAAAAACTTTGCCCTGGCCAATGTTGAGGGCACCGACATGAGCTATGCCGAGTATGTTGCCGCTCACTCCAGCGAGTGGACCAACATCATGACCAACCTGGGCTTCTACTGGGCGGACGCCAGCGCTGCCGCCGCTGAGCCGGATTGGGACAATCTGGACTGGGCCACCCTGACCCAGAGCGCAGGCTGATACAAGCAACAAGCAGACAAACGTATGGCGAGCCTTTTGGCTCGCCATACGTTGGATAAGAGAGAAGAAAAGGAGAAGCATATGATACGGCTCAATGACATCGTCGTAAAATTCGGTGACTTTACGGCCCTTCACGGCATCAACGTCCATGTGAAGGAGGGGGAGTTTTTTACCTTTCTGGGGCCCTCCGGCTGCGGAAAGACCACCACACTGCGCACCCTCACCGGCTTCATTGAGCCGGTTTCCGGCACGGTGGTGGTGAAGGACAAGGACATCACCCATGTGCCCATAGAGGAGAGAAACATCGGCATTGTGTTTCAGAGCTATGCCCTGTTTCCCACCATGACGGTCTATGACAACATTGCCTTCGGCCTGAAGGTGCAGAAGCTGAAAAAGAAGGAGATCGACCGGAAGGTGCGGGAGATCGCAAAGAAGGTGGATCTCAGCGATGAGCAGCTGATGAAGGCGGTATCCCAGCTCTCCGGCGGCCAGCAGCAGCGGGTGGCCATTGCCCGCGCCCTGGTGACGGGCCCGGCAATCATCTGCATGGATGAGCCTTTGTCCAACCTGGACGCCAAGCTGCGGGTGCAGCTGCGCAATGAGCTGAAGAAGATGCAGAAGGATTTCGGAATCACCACCATTTACGTTACCCACGACCAGGAGGAGGCCCTGACCCTTTCCGACCGCATCGCGGTGTTCAACAAGGGGGTCATTGAACAGGTGGGCACTCCCAATGAGGTCTATAACCACTCCGCAACAGAATTTGTCTGCAACTTCATTGGCGACATCAATCGGCTGGGGGATGGCATCGTCAATGAATTTATCCGTGCCGGGGCCGCAGTGGACCCCGAAAAGCACAATTATATCCGGCTGGAGCGCATCCATGTGAATCAGCAGCCCCGGGAGGGGGAGTTGGTGCTGGAGGGCGTGGTGGAGAGCCGGGAGTACTACGGACTGTACATCAAGTACTACATCAACATTGGCGGCCAGACCATCAAGGTCATTGAGAAAAACGACGGCGTCAACATCTATGAGGCCGGGCAGAAGGTGAAGGTCATCATGAACCCGGCGGACATCATGGCCTATGAAGGCACGGAGGAAGCAGAGGTGCAGGGATGAGCAAAAGCCTTGACCGGCGGCTCAGTCCGGAATTCGTGGTGCGGATGATCGGCCTGGCCCTGTTTGCTTACCTCTTTTTCGGGTTTATGCTGCTGCCCTGCCTGAACACCCTGACCAGCATTTTCAACACCACCAATGCTGCCGGAGAGCGGGATCCCCTGGCGGTGATCCGCTTTTTCTTCGCGGGGAACATGGGGCGCTACGTCTGGAACTCCCTGAAGCTGGCCCTGTGCCTGGTGGTGACGGTGAACGTGGTGGGTGTGTCCATCGTGCTGCTGACGGAGTATTTTGACATCAAGGGTGCCAACATCCTGCGGCTGGGCTACATGACCACCCTGATCTACAGCGGCGTGGCCCTGGTCACCGGTTATCTGTTCCTCTATGATGCCGACGGCATTTTGACCACCGCACTGTGCAACGCCTTTCCCGGTATGAACCGGAACTGGTTTTCCGGCTTCAACGCGGTGCTGTTCACCATGACCTTTGCCTGCACCAGCAACCATGCCCTCTTCCTGCGCAACGCCATCCGGGGCATTGACTACAACACGGTGGAGGCGGCCCGGAACATGGGGGCCAAGCCTTTCAAGGTGCTGTGGAAGGTGGTATTCCCCACCCTGATCCCCACCATGTTTTCCCTGACGGTGATGACCTTTATCACCGGCCTTTGCGCCATGTCTGCCCCCACGCTGCTGGGCTATGACTCCATCAACCCGGAGATCGTCCGGCTGGCCGGCTCCTCCGTGGCGGATGAGGCCTTCCCCCAGGCCAGAGCGGCGCTGCTGTCCATTATTCTGGCCATGTTCACCATCGTATTGCTGACGGTGCTGTCCGCCTACGAGCGGAAGGGGCACTATCTTTCCGTATCCAAGACCAAGGCAAAGCTGGTGAAGCAAAAAATCACCAACCCGGTTTACAATGTGCTGGCCCATATCTATGCCTATGTGCTGTTCGTGATCTACATGATCCCGGTGGTCATGATCGTGATCTTCTCCTTCCAGACCTACAGCGCCATCCGGATGAAGAAGCTGGATCTGAGCCACTGGACGCTGGTGAACTTCTTCGGCCAGGAGGACTATATGTACCTGACTAACCGGGGCAAGTACAAGCTGCGGGAGGGGGCCATCTCCGGCGTGTTCGCCAATGAGGCCACCCTGGGCGGCATCAGGCTCAGCTTCCTGCTGTCCATTCTGGCGGCGGCGCTGGCCTGCGTCATTGTGGTGATCGCCTGCAACTACATCTTCAAAAACAAGAGCAAGAAGATGAGCGTGGTGGTGGAATACTGCATGCTGTTCCCCTGGCTGCTGCCCACCATCCTGATCTGCTATTCCTACCGCACCTATTTCAACAGCGACACCGTGTGGTATGTGGGGAACATGAACCTGTATTACGCGGAGAATGTGCGGCTGCTGATCATCATGGCCTACACGGTGGTCAAGCTGCCCTTCTCCCTGCGGATGATCAAGGCCAGCTTCTACGCCATTGACGAGGAGCTGGAGGACGCGGCCCGGAACATGGGCGCCAGCAGCTTCACCACCTTTATGCGGGTAAAGCTGCCCATCATCCTGCCCAGCGTGCTGGCAGTGTTTGCCCTGAACTTTAACGCCCTCTTCACGGAGTACGACATGTCGGCCACCTTTGCCAGCTCTTACGGAACCAGCTACGCCATGGTGATCCAGTCCATGTGCGCGGAGGAGGGGCTGTATGGCTACAATGTGAACGCCTCCGGCCGCCGCTGCGCCTCCACGGTGTTCATTATGCTGGTGTCGGGGCTGATCCTGTACCTGGTCTATGGCGTGGGCGCCAGAGACCTGGGGGAGCGGCTGGAACACCGGGCCAAATGGAAACGGCGTTTTGAAAAGCTGGGTGCCCCATTCAAAACCAGGAAAATCAGGGAGGAAAAGGCATGATTAAAAATATCGTCTTTGATGTGGGACAGGTAATGATGAAATACACCCCGGAGCTGTATATCCATCGTCTGGGACTGGATGAATACACGGAGCTTCTGGTCACGGAGGTGTTTAACTCCGCCGAGTGGTGCGCTACGGACAGCGGCAGGCTCTCCTCCGAGGACGCGGCAAAGATCGTGGCGCGGCGGCTGCCGGAGCATCTGCGCAGCGCCGTGGAGCCGCTGATGGCCCGCTGGTGGGTGGGGGAGATCACCCCGGTGGAGGGCATGGCGGAACTGATTGCGGAGCTGCGGGAGATGGGCTATGGCATCTATATGCTCTCCAACGCCTCCCGGAACATCTATAAGTACATGGATCGGATTCCCGGCAGCGACCTGTTTGACGGGAAAATCATCTCCGCCGACTGGCTGATGCTCAAGCCCCAGAGCGAAATTTACGAAAAAATGTATTCCCAATTTAACCTGAAGCCGGAGGAGTGCTTCTTCATTGATGACACCCCGGCCAATATTGAAGGCGCCATGCTGACCGGGATGCCGGGCACGGTGTTCCGCCAGGATATGGAACGGCTCCGCCGGGATCTGCGGGATGCCGGGATCATGGTAAAAGAATAAGAACGCAAGGACAAAAAAGCCCGGCCCGGAACCTGGATATCCAGATTTCGGGCCGGGCGGCTTGTTGGAGATGCGGGTGAAGAGGAGGGGCAATGAGGAAGCCCCCTCAGTCAGCTGCGCTGACAGCTCCCCCCAAGGGGGAGCCTAGGAGGAAAAGTGGCAATTTTCATAGGCTCGCCCTTGCGGGGGAGAGCTGGCGCGAAGCGCCTGAGAGGGGGACGGGGAGCAGAGGGATGAGGGGCATTCTGCCGGGGAAACGAACCTCTCAGTCTTTTGCTGCGCAAAAGCCAGCTCCCCTTGGGAAGGGGAGCCTATGGGAGGGGTATTGGCTTGAATGCGTTTGCTTTTGGGCTGTGGGAAAGACGCAGGCGAAAATCAGTCCTCTCGTTTCCCCAGCTGTTCCTCCAGCTGCTGCACCCGCTCCTTCAGGCGGTCGATCTCCTCCGACTGCCGGTAGAACAGCAGGGTCACAACGGCGGGAACCAGGGCCACCACCAGCAGGGCGGCATAAAAGTGCCGGTTATCGAAAAGAAGGCTGCCGCCGAAAAGCATAAAGCAGAACAGGAAAATTACCCAGCCCACATAGCTGGCCAAAAAGGCTTTCATTTGTATCCCTCCCTTCGTCTGAACGAACGCCTTAATATTCGTAGATGCCGCCGCCGATGAATTCCCGGATCAGGGCATCGTCGGCTACCAGCTTTTCATCGATCTCCCCGAAAAGCTGGAGGGCCGGCAGCACGGCCCGCAGCTCCTCAAAGCGGGCGATCCCCTCCGGCACGGACTGGAAGAGCAGAGTAGCCGTGCGGTTGAACACCGCCGGTTCATAGGGGGTGGAGGTATCAAACCGGAAGTCCGCCGTGTCCTTATAGGGGGAGATGTACAGCTTCTCGCCCCGGCGCACGTTGGCCCACATGCCCATGGTCTCCGCCGGGTCAGAACCCCGGAAGTTATAATCCCGCACCATGCGCCGCACCAGACGGAACCAGGTGCGCTTAAAGACCACCTTCCCCTCAAAGAGCACGTCACTGCGGGCGGAGATATACAGCTTGAAAGCCTCCGGGTGCACCTGGGTGATCATGCCGTTGAGGGCGTGGATTCCCTCAAAAATCACTACCTCATCCTTTTTCAGCTTGATGGATTTGGAAGGCTCCTGCACCCGCATCCGGCGGGAAAACTCATACTTGGGGATAAACACCCGCTCCCCCCGGGAGAGCATGGTAAAGTGCCGGTTCAGCAGCTCCATATCCATGCAAAGGGGAGACTCCAGATCCAGCTGGCCCTCCGGTGTCCGGGGGGTATTGTCATCGATGGTCTTGAAATAATCGTCCATGGCCACATAGTGGGTGCCCACGCCCCGCCGGTTCAGCTCTTCGGCGATCTTTATGGAGGTAGTGGTCTTGCCGGAGCCGGAGGGGCCGGACAGCAGCACAATGGGGCTGCGGCTCTGGTTCTGAATAATCTTATCGGCGGCCTGGGCCACCTTTTGGCGGTAGACCTCGTCACTCTCGGCGATAAAAGCGGCCGGGTCGGAAACGGTTCTGAAATTGATGTCGTTTAACTGGTATGCCATGCTTCGTCCTCCTCCTGGGTAAACGATAAATAAATCGTCTACGGCATCTTGTGGACAATTTGTGCTCTGATTTTGTCGCTTTTTCTTCCAATAGACAAAGTATTCCGGCGGAAAAGTGCCTTCACCAGAACCCAAATTCTCTCGCAATCTGCTCTTGCCGATTGATTCATCGTTTACCTACGTCAAAAATTCCCTGTAAAAATCACCGATTTTGGCTTTCTCCTCACAGGTTCGGTGGATATTCTCAATATATTCCAAAGGGTACTTGGGCGCCATCAGCCGGATGTTCCGCCCCTCATCGGGCCGGATCAGCTTGGTGGAGCCGCCCCCGCCCATGGCGATGATGCTGCACAGCTCCTCCATGATGCAGATGTTATAGAGATTGATATAGTCCGGTTTGGCCCAGCCCACGTTTTCAAAGCCGCCGGACATGAACTTCTGCCGGTACAGGTAATAGGGGAGGTAGCCCATCTGGCGCAGCCGCTGTCCCGCCTGCTCCAGCATGGTGCCCACAGCCTCTGTGCCGGGAATGGCAGCGCCTTCCAGGGTGATGCGGGAGCCTTTTTTCAAAGAGAGGGTGTGCACCGTGATGTTCTCCGGCGCCAGGGCCAGCACCTTCTCCAGGGTTTGACCGAACTGGGCCGGGCTGTCCCCCGGCAGACCGGCGATCAGATCCATGTTCACCCCAAAGCCCCCCACCTGCCGCACCGTCTCCAGGGCGGAGACGATGTCCGCCGCCGAGTGCCGGCGGCCAATGGCGGCCAAAATGGCGTCATCCATGGTCTGGGGGTTGACGCTGAGCCGGTCCACCCCGTGGCGGCGCAGCACCTCCAGCTTTTCCCGGGTAATGGTGTCCGGCCGACCGGCCTCCACCGTGTATTCCCGCAGGGCGGAGAGGTCAAAGGACTGCTCCAGCCAGGTGCAAAGTTCATCCAGCTGCCGGGCGGACAGGGTGGTGGGAGTGCCGCCGCCCATATACACCGACACCACCCGCAGGTTCAGGGCTTTCACCTGGGCCGCCGCTGCGGCAAGCTCCTGGTGCAGGGCCTGATGGAAGGGGGCGATCAGTTTCATGCTTTTTTCCACCGACTGGCTCACAAAGCTGCAATAGGCGCAGCGGGTGGGGCAGAAGGGGATGCCCACGTAGAGGCAGATATCCCGGGTCGTCAAAGAGGCGGCGGCCGCCAGGGTCTGGCGGCTGGTATCCAGGCACAGGGCCGCCCGGGCCGGACTTACGTCATAGTCCCGGATGAAGGCCCTCACCGCCTGCTGCTCGCTCAGCCCTTCGTTCAGCAGGCCAGCCAGCAGCTTGCCGGGGCGGACGCCGGTGAGCGCGCCCCAGGCGGGGCGGGGCACCCCGCTTTTCAGCGCCGCGCGATAGATGGCGTTCTTGATCAGCCGCTGCTGCACCCGGTCGGCTTCCAGCGTTTCGGCCTCTGCCGGGATGGCGGCGGCCGCCCGGCCACGGAAGGACTGTCCGCCCTGATGCAGGGCGCAGGCGGCGGTGGTATAGCGTGAACCTCGGTGCAGGCTGATCTCCATCCGTTCCCCCTGGGGCTGCCCCTGGGGATACTCGGGCCGCTCTTCCGGGAACATGGTCAGCAGCATCTGCTCCACGGCGTATTTATAATCGTGTCCGCGAAAGTAAAGTCTCATAGCTTCCTCTTTAACTTATGTAAAAGATAACTTTTATTATATCACAATATTCCTCTTTGCACAACCAAAACCAGGGAAAAGCAGTACTTTTGTACAAGGGATCCGGCAGAAAAATACAGATTTTTTCCAAAAAGAGCAGTAAAATCTATTGGAATTTTTCTCCGATTTGTTGTAATATATAGGTGAAAGTAATAGCATAGGGGTAGTTTTACATGTATGAGATAGGAGAAAAGATCATATACGGGGAAAACGGCGTCTGTACTGTTGAAAAAATCGCGCCGCTGGAGATGAGCGGGGCCAACCGGGGCAAGCTGTACTATTATCTCAGCCCTCTTGTGGGCAGCGGTACCTATTTCACGCCGGTGGATTCCAACGCTTTTATGCGCCCGGTTATGAGCCGGGAGGCGGCGGAGGCCTTCATTGACACCATCCCCGGTATCGAGCCGGCTGTGTGCAATGACAACCGTTTTAACCATGTGGACGCCTTTTATAAGGAACTGTTCAAGCAGCACACCTGCGAGGCGCTGGTGAGCATCGTGAAGGGTCTGCGCAGCCGGATGGCCGAGCGCAAGACCAAGAGCAGCCGGGCCGAGGCCACCATGAAGCGGGCCAAGGATATCCTCCATGGAGAGCTGGCCATCGCGCTGGGGATCGAGATCGACGAGGTGGAGGGCTATATCGTCAGCCGCATCGGCGAAGGATGAAGAATGAAAAACAGAGCGGAGCTGTCCCAAAACGGGGGGCGGCTCCGCTTTTTTCTCTTTAATTTTTCTGGAAGCCCCGGAGGAATTGTCGGGTGCGCTCTTCTGTGGGTTGGCCCAGTACCTGGGAGGGAGGGCCCTGCTCCGCAATGACGCCGCCGTCAATAAACAGCACGGTGTCGGACAGGTTGGCGGCAAAGCTCATCTCGTGGGTGACGATGACCATGGTCATGTCCTCCTGAGCCAGCTGGCGGATGACGTTCAGCACCTCACCGGTCAGCTCCGGATCCAGGGCGGAAGTGGGCTCATCAAAGAACAGCACATCCGGCGTCAGGGCCAGGGCCCGGGCGATAGCCACCCGCTGCTGCTGCCCGCCGGAAAGCTGATGGGGATAAAAGTCCAGCTTATCCCCCAGACCCACCCGGCGCAGCAGCTCCACGCTCTTGGCCTGGATGGCCTGCTCCACCTCCCGGCGATTCTGCCGGTATTCGGGAGTGGCCTTGGCCTGGAGCCGGGGGGCAAGGGACACATTCTGCAAAGCCGTATACTGGGGGAAGAGATTGAAGTTTTGGAACACCAGGCCAAAGTGCAGCCGGTTCTGCCGCACCTGGGCAGGACTCAGCTCTTTGCCCTCATTGCTGTCAAACAGCACCCGGGAGCCTTCCTGACCGTTGATGACGATCCTGCCCCGGGTGGGCATCTCCAGGAAATTCAGGCAGCGCAGCAGGGTGGTCTTGCCGCCGCCGGAGGGGCCGATGACGGAAAGGGTCTGCCCTTTATCCAGAGAAAAGCTGATGCCCTTGAGCACCTGAAGCTGGTCAAAACTTTTATGAAGATTGGTAACCTCAAGCAAAGCCATTGCGCCCGCCTCCTTAAACCTTGAAATAGTCCAGCTTCTTTTCCAGCCAGCCAAAGAAAATGGTCAGCAGGCCGTTGAAGGCCAGATAGTAAACGCCGGTGAAGAACAGGGGCCAGATGATGCCGGAGGATTTGATGAAGGCCTGACCGTTCCACATGACCTCATACACCGCGATGACACGCACCAGAGAGGTGTCCTTCACCAGGGTGATGATCTCATTGCCCATGGGGGGCACAATGCGCTTGACCACTTGCAGCAGCGTCACCTTAAAGAAGATCTGGCTGCCGGTCATGCCCAGCACCTGGCCTGCCTCCTTCTGCCCTTTGGGGATGCTCTCGATCCCGCCACGGAAGATCTCGGAAAAATAGCAGGCGTAGTTGAGAATAAAGGCTGCCATGGCCGCGGCAAAACGGCCGGAAGAACCGGTGCCCCAGATATTGTGGCCCAGCATACCGGGGCCATAATACACCAGCAGCAATTGCAGCATCAGCGGGGAGCCGCGGATGATCCACACCAGGGTCTTTACCGCACCCTTGAGGGGTTTGAAGCCGCTCATGGAGCCAAAGGATATGATAAGACCCAGGGGGATGGCCCCCAGCAGGGTCAGGAGAAAAATCTCCAGGGATTTGAAAAAGCCCTCGTTCAGGCTCATGATAACGGTCTGGAACATGGCAAACCTCACAGTTTATATTTCAGCTTGTCAAAAAGGTCCCTTCCGGACTTTTTGACCGCTTCAACCGCCGAGCAGCGTCATACGAAGATCGCACCGTTCCGCTTCCGCCGGGCGGCGAAAGCTACACTATGCTCCCTCCGTCTTCCTTTCCGAAACACAAACGCTTTGCTGGTTTGTGTTTCGGTCGATGAGAACAACGAAAAAGCAATCA
>Ga0129308_1001048_pt1 | contig 32758 bp, 23 predicted proteins | sample L827metagenome_FD_94440 | JGI IMG/M metagenome (GOLD analysis project Ga0129308, IMG submission 94440) | Ring-tailed lemur group fecal microbial communities from Wisconsin, USA - L827 metagenome | ecosystem: Host-associated > Mammals > Digestive system > Large intestine > Fecal | place: USA...
AAAACACGCCATACTCAGCCTTTGAAGCTGAATATGGCGTGTTTTTTCGTTGACCAATCCTGTCTGACAGATGCTCATTTCGTGTTATTGGGCTAACACTGTTTTATGAACACCTGCCTTTTGCCGTCCCTTTTGCTTTACGCGGCGCCGCCCACCGCCGGGCGGGCCGTCCGCCGCTGCCGCAGGCCCTCCACCAGGGCGTGGAGCAGGCAGCCCAGGGCGATATTGGCGGCGAACATGACCAGAAAATAGAGCCGGTTGCTGGGGCCGAAGCAGACCAGCTTCCGCAGCAGCTCCGTCTGGGAAAAGAGGCTGACGTTGAGCAGATAGATCTCCAGGCTGTTTTGGCCCACCAGGCTCAAAAAGCGGCGCAGCCAGCCCAGGGGCAGCCGGTCCAAACACAGGGCCAAAAGCAGGCACATGGGCACCGTGGTGAGCAGAAACAGGTGGCACAGGGGAAAGTGGACCGGCCAGTCGATCCAGGGAGCGGTGAGGCTGACCGCGGCGTAGCAGCTTCCCAGGACCAGGGCGGCGCCCCAAAAGGCCAGGGAGCGGCCGGTGAGCTTCCGGTCCTCCAGCACCCAGAAGCCCATGAGCAGCCCCAGAAAAAAGACGGGGACCCGGTAGAAAAAGTCGGTGGCGTACCAGTAGCCCTCGTGGGTGAGGACCTGGCATACCGCCAGCCCCGCCAGGACAGCCAGAGCGGTCAGCCCCTCCCGGTGGACCGAACGGCGCAGCCGGCGAAAGCAGAAGGGCGTGACGGCATAGAAGGTCATGGCCCCGGCCACATACCAGTTGAAGGCCCCGGAGGAGCGCATCCAGTAGTAGAGCAGGGTGCTGTTCCACAGCAGGGCGGACCAGTGCTTGCCCTGGGCCAGGATGAGGTACAGGGTGTAGGGGATCATGACCAGATAGTAGGCGGGCAGGATCCGGGCGGCGCGCCGGGCCATAAAGGCGGAGTAGTCCTGGTCCCGGCGGGCCAGGGACATGGCAAGTCCCATGGAGGACAGCAGGATGAAGATGTCCACTCCGCCAAAACCCGCCGCCCGGATGCCGTTGAGCAGCGGATGGCCCAGGTCCAGGTCGAAGGCGTGGAACAGCATGACCCACAGCATGGCCGCGCCCATCAGCTCAGAGCGGTATTTGCTTAAAAGGGAGTAGCTCACGGCGGCCTCCTTTCCGGGAAACCCATCCCTTGCGTCCGCCCTGTTTGGCCGTGCGGACCGTCGCCCCGCCGCGGATCCGGCGGACACGGTCCATTATAAAAGATAGGAGGGCGGTTGGCAATCGTTATGGGAAAAAGAGAGGAAAAAACAGCGAAAACCAGGAAAAAACTTCGCTGTACCGGGGAAGTCCTTGAATTTGGGGAGGGTTTATGATAAGGTAAATACCAGACAGCCCGGGAAAGAACCGGGGAAGGAGGCGGGGGCGTGACAAAGACCGAAGTCAAGGAGCTGATGGGCCAGCTGGAGATCGTCTTTGACATGGTACGTCTGGTGGATGTGACCGTGACCACCCAGTACGCCCTGAACGGACAGGGAGAGCTGGCCCCCGAGCCTTACCGCTGCTACGCCGTGTGGAACAAGGCCAGCCGGTGCGAAAACTGCATCTCCGCCAAGGCCTTCGCCCGGAAGGGCAAGCTGACCAAGTTTGAATTTATCGGCCATGAGGTATACCATGTGGTGGCCATGTACCTGGAGGTGGAGGACGTCCCCTTTGTGCTGGAGATGGTGTCCCACATCACCGACGAGGCCCTGTTCGGCGCCTACGGGCAGAGCGAGTTTGTGGAGACCATCAACAGCTATAACCGCCGCCTCTATGTGGACCCCCTGACCGGAGCCTACAACCGGCGGTACTATGAGGACCAGCTGGTGGCGCTGGAGCAGGACCGGTCGGCGGCCATCATGGATGTGGACGATTTCAAAGGCATCAACGATACTTACGGCCACCCCGTGGGGGACCTGGCGCTGAAGGCCATCGTCCGGGCAGCCCTGTCCTGCGTGCGCAGCACCGACACCGTGGTCCGGTACGGCGGGGACGAGTTTTTGATCCTCTTTCACAACATCCCCCGGGACATCTTCGGGGCGCGGCTGGAGACCATCCGGCAGAGCGTCCGGGGCATCGTGCTGGAGGAGTGCCCGGAGCTGCGCCTGTCGGTGAGCATCGGCGGCGTCTGTCAGGCCGGAGCGGGCCAGAAAATACTCCGGCGGGCGGATGAGCTGCTGTATCAGGCCAAAAAGGAGAAAAACGCCGTCCGCTGGGAGTGAGGGGACCGGCTGCCGGGACGCCAGGCGCCGCGGCAGGGTTGGGAATCCCCCGGGAAGAACAGAGCGGACGGAATACAGGAGATCAGGAGCGGCGCCGGCTGAGCTGTAGGCTTGGCCGGCGCCGTTTTTCGGCGGGCGGAGGAGAGGCCGCGGCAGGGGTTCCCTCCCGGGGAAGAATGGTGTATGATGAAGAAAACAGGCGGTTTCGCGGCAGAGGAGGATGGACATGCCCTCAGTCATTGATATGTTGCTGTTGCTGGACCAGGAGTCCGTGGTACAATCCGTGGAGTACCGGGAGGAGCCCCGGGACGACCGGCTGCGGGAGGCCTCAGAGGGCTGGAAAGGGCTGGCGGTGGGGGCGATCCCGGACACGGAGTGGGATTTCGAAGGCAAGCGGATGATCTGGAAGGACCGGCGGTTCGAATTTGACCTGTTTCCCCTGACGGCCTCCCTCCGGTGTGTGGCGCTCCGACGGGAGAATGTGCGGGAGAAGCTGATGGAGGCGGTGCTGGACCAGCTGGGAGAGAGCGTGGAGCTCTACAGCGCGGACTCCGCCTTCCAGTTCGCCAACCGGGCCTGCAAGCAGATGCTGGACATTCCGGCGGAGCAGGACATTGAGGGGCAGAAGCTGCTGGACATCTTTGAGGTGCCCGCGGAGTACAGCACCAATCTCACCGCCATGCGCACCCGCGCGCCGGTGCGGGACCGGTTCGACTCCTACAAATCCACCACGGGCAAGACCCTGACCACGGTGAATTACGCCTATCCGGTGGTGGAGGAGGGGCGGCTGCTGGGCTGCGTGTCCTTCGAATGGGACATGGGCATGGTCCAGCAGAAGCTGCGGGAGCTGGAGGGCATCCAACGGATCCTGGTCCGGCACCTGCCCTCGCCGCTGAAGACGCCCCGGGACACCCATTATACCCTGGAGGATCTGGTCGGTTCCAGCCCCGGACTGCTGTCCGCCATCGAACTGGCCTCCCGGATGGCCCCCAGGGAGAACAGCGTTCTGATCCAGGGGGAGACGGGGACCGGCAAGGAGATCTTTGCCCAGGGCATCCACGCCCTGAGTCCCCGGAGAAAGGAAAAATTTGTGGCCGTCAACTGCGCCGCCTTTCCCGAGACGCTGATCGAGGGGATGCTGTTCGGAACGGCGAAGGGGGCCTTTACCGGCAGCGTGGACCGGGTGGGGCTCATCGAGGCGGCCAACCACGGGACCCTGTTCCTGGATGAGATCAACTCCATGAGCCTGACCATGCAGGCCAAGCTGCTCCGGGTCCTCCAGGAGCGGACCCTCCGGCGGGTGGGCAGCACGGCCGACATCCCCATCGACGTCCGGCTGATTGCCTCCACCAACGAGGACGCCTTTGGGCTGATCGGCCAGGGAACGCTGAGGAAGGACCTGTTTTACCGGGTGGCCTCCGTCATCGTGGAGATCCCGCCCCTGCGGGAGCGGCTGGAGGACCTGGAGGCGCTGACCTGGCATTACATCAGGGAGAATCAGCCCGCCGGACGGCCCATTGAGCGGATCGAACCCGCCTTTTGGCAGCGGCTGAGAGAACACGACTGGCCGGGCAATGTGCGGGAGCTGTTCCACATCCTGAGCTATGCGGTCAACGCCTCGGAGGACGGGGTGCTGCGGGAGGAGAATTTCCCCGCCTACTTCCTGGGCAGAAAGGCAGGCGGCGGACGGGCGCCCCGGAGGGCGGAGCCGGACACCGGACTGGACCTCCGCAGGGGGCTGAACGCCCTGGTGCGGGACTATGAACAGCATGTGCTGCGGGAGGCCTATGCGGCCTGCGGGGAAAACGCCACCAAAACGGCGGAGCTGCTGGGGATCAGCCGGCAGAGCTGCCAATACTACATGAAGAAATACGGACTGAACAGATAGAAAAAATATTTTGCGCCAAAAAATCTGACAGTCAAAAAATTTTGCACGCCCCGGCGTGGGAAATTTTTTGAACCGCCCAGGAGAACCCATCTAAAAGCAGTAAAAATTCTTCTGCTTTTCAGGCCGATGGAGCAGAAAATGGGCAAAACCAGAAGGGATGCGGGGGCGGCCGGCAGGGGGAGAAAAGTTGGCACGGCCATTGCTTGTGTATAGGTCAGAATCTGCGGGAACGTGCTTCCGATGCCGCCGGTGCCCTGTCAGGGGGGCCGGCCCACGGGAAAGATGATCTTTGAACGGGACGAAAGGAGAAACCTCATGAATCTCTCTGTGAAAAACGCGCGAAACATTACTGTGGTGACTCTCACCGACTGCAAGCCCTCCCTGGAGGAGTTTATCGCCGTGGCCAAGTTCGGCGCCAAGGTGGAATTTTCCCAGGAGATGCGGGAGCGGGTCCGGGCCAACCGCCGCCTGCTGGACAAATTTCTGGAGGAGGGCCGGATCATCTACGGCGTGACCACCGGCTTCGGGGAGAACGTCCGCTACACCATCTCCCCCGAGGACGCCAGCACCCTGCAGGAAAACATCGTGCGCACCCACTCTGTGGCCGTGGGCGAGCCCCTGACCCGGGAGCAGACCCGGGCCTCCATGCTGATGACCCTTCTGAACACCGGCAAGGGGCACTCCGGCATCCGCCTGGAGACGCTGGAGCTGATCCGCCAGATGCTGAACAAGGATCTGATCCCCTTCGCCCCCGGCGAGGGCTCCGTGGGCTATCTGGGGGTGGAGGGCCATCTGGTCATGGCCTATATCGGCGAGGGCAAGATCTATCAGGACGGGACGCCCGTTTTGGCCAAGGATGTGCTGGAGGCCAACGGCCTGACTCCCCTGAAGCTGAGCTATAAAGAGGGCCTGTCCATGCTCAACGGCAGCACCATCGTGACCGCCCTGGGCCTGCTGGCCCTGTATGAGTCCATCACCACCATGCAGAACGTGGAGATCGCCGGCGCCCTGTGCTTCGAGGCCCTGCGGGGGACCACCAAGGCCCTGGACCCCCGTATCCACGCCAACAAGAAGCACGAGGAGCAGAGCGCCGCCGCCTCCAACCTGCGCCGCATGCTGGAGGGCAGCCAGATCTGTGAGGCCCATGTCAACGACAAGGTGCAGGACGCCTATGTCATGCGCTGTATGCCCCACGTCCACGCCGCCGCCAAGCGCCTCATCAAGGAGGCCAACGTGGCCATCGTGGAGGAGATGCACTCCGTCAGCGACAACCCCGAGATCTTTGAGGACGAGGAACAGGGGGGCGTGGCCCTCATGTCCGGCAACTTCGACGGCACCTTCGTGGGGGAGCACGCCGACATGATCGCCATGGCCTGCGCCATCGTGGGCAACCAGGTGGAGCGGGGCACCGACCGCATGGTCAACCGCAACCTGAACGACGGCCTGCCCGCCTTCCTGGTTTCCAACCCCGGCCTGAACAGCGGCTTCATGATCCCCCAATACACCTCCGCCGGCCTGATGAACGAGGTCAAGCACCTGGCCATCCCCGCCTCCATCGACAGCATCCCCACCTGCGCCAACCAGGAGGACCCCGTTTCCATGGCCTACTACGCCGCCAAGAAAGCCTGCGACTGCGTCCGCAAGCTGCAGTACATGACCGCCATCGAGATCTATGTGGCCCTCCAGGCCGTCGATTTCCTGAAGCCCATGGAGCCCTCCCCCGCCCTGGCCAAGGTCCGCGGCCTGATCCGGGAGAAGGTCCCCTTTGTGGACAATGACCGCTACCTGTACCCCGACATCGAGTACATCTTCGGCCTGGTCCGGGACTGCACCCTGGTGGATCTGGTGGAGGAGTCCGTGGGAGAACTGGAGTTCTGAGCGCCGGCGGCGGAAAAAGGAAGTTTACTGTATCAAAATGGCCAGCTGCGGTGTGCGGCTGGCCATTTTGCGCCGTGGGAGCCGGCGTCCGGGGCGGCTGGTTCCCGCGGCGGAACGGGGAACATGGGATGTTCGGGAGAAGATTTTCAGGGCGGTGCCATTTGGTTTGGCGGATGTATGTTTTCCGCTTTCTTTTTCGCCGGGGAAAGAGAAAATAGGAGGAGACGAATGGATGGAATTCCGACTGATACCCGTGTAAATGGCCGGAATTGTGGGCTTGGGTGATGCGCCCGCCGCAGGGGAGGATCGGAGATCAGGAAGAAAAATGTGTTTACTGGGAAGGATATCTCTCGAAAATGCAATATTTTAAAGTCAATAATGCAAAATAGATAAAAAGCATGAACGATGCGCACAAAAAATGTAGTTGACAATATTGCTGAACTGTGATATTAATGTACTAAAGCGAAAAAGTGAATCAGCTAAAAAATATAATTTGGAGGAGGTATTGGTGGATAAATTAACCATTGGAAGAGCGGCACTGTGGTTAGCCATGTCAGAGACGCGGGAGCAGGAGAGCGAAGTGCGGACCCAGTTGAATACCATGGGCTATCAGTGCGTTGCAACAGAAGTCAGCGGTCCATTGCTCAGCATCCGGCAGAATATTGTAAAAAATGTAGTAGCTGCGGCGGTCAATACAAAAGTGATTGATAATGTGCCCACGCAGATTCACTCCGTTACCCATGCCATGGTGGAAGCCTTTGGCGGTATCGTGACTGCACCCAATGCACCGAAACCCAATTTGAAAATCAAGGCGGGTATTGTAAGCGACAAGGAATGGATTTGCGTTGCACTGTACGCGCGAACTTCGTTCCATCCGTCTTACAACCATGAAAAGGTCGGAATTGGGACCATGGCGCGGTAAACGCAAGGGCGAACAACAGGTTAGAAGACAGCAGGCTGGATAGCAGCGTTTCAGTGAAGATTAGACAATCAAATAGGCTGGTAAACGTCGAACGTTTATCAAGTGTTTTAGTGAGGAAGAGAAGCCTTAAACCATTGTGGTGAGGTCTTCTCTTTTTGCGTTTTATTTGGGTTTTAAGAAGGAGAACCTTATGAAAAATATTGTTTTATTGACGATTGACACCATGCGGCGGGATTCGTGGGGGAGCTACAATGGAAAACCGGTGTCTTACACCCCGTTTTTGGATGAGATTCAAGGGCACAGTATCCGCTTCACCCGGGCTTATTCCGGCGGGCCCTATACGCAGGCCGCCTTTCCGGGCATTTTGTCCTCTTCGCATTATTTGGAGTATGGGAAAACCAGGGGAAAATGTCCGGCACAAAGAGTTTTGGTGTCCGAAGTGTTGCAGAAAGCGGGCTTTGCCACCGGCGCGTTCCACTCCAACGCCTATTTGTGCGGCTTTTTCGGATGGAACAAAGGGTGGGACGTGTTTTATGATTCCATGGAGGCGAAGGTCACGGAGCGGGTGCCCTACACCCGTGCCAGAGAGATCAACCGGAAAGCCGCCAGCTTTTTAAGAAGGCAGAGCAGTGACCGGCCGTTTTTCCTGTGGGTCCACTACATGGATGTACATGAGCCCTACATGCCGGAAGAAAAGTACCGGAAGAGAATCGATCCTGCGTTCGACATTACCGAGGATGAAATGTTTGCCGTCTTTAAACAAGTGGTACTCAAACGAGACGTCAGCGATCCTCAAAAAGTGGCTTTGGCCAAGAAACTGTATGACGCGCACACGCTGGAGGTGGATGACGCCGCCAGAGAACTGTTTGGCATGCTGGATGACTATGGTTTTTTGGAGAACAGTACGGTGATCGTGACCGCTGACCACGGGGAGGAGTTTGGGGAACATGGGGGCCTGTCCCATGACGGAAAGATGTTTGATGAACTGGTCCATGTCCCGCTCTGTATTTACCAGTCTGACCTGGCAGAAGGCAAAGTAGTGGATACGTTGGTATCTACGCTGGACGTCTCTCCTACCATTGCATGGCTTGCCGGCGCGGAGCCAGACCCCTCCTGGCAGGGGAGGAGCCTGTTCCCTCTGGAGGCGTATGATCCTTCCGAAGGCGTCTATGGCGAGGCGATAGACAAGCATGGTCCTCGGGAGCTGGGCGATGAGAAAGAAGTGCACTATCATGTGGAGGACCATTACAAAATCGTGTATCACGAACTGAACGATATGTGGGAGGTTTACGATCTGGAAGCGGATCCGGAAGAAAAGCACTCCATTGCCGGGGATACCACCACCACGGAGTATCTCATGAAAAAAATCATCCCCCGGATCGGGAGATATAAAAAAGTATGACGGAGGTAATCATTATGAAGCACAAAGCACTGAGCGAGGAGAGAGTCAGAGAATTAGAGAACTATATCCACATCTCCAAGAGTGTGATCAGAGAAGCTTACCGTCTGTACAAACCGGAAGATATGCGTCTTGTGTGGTCGGGACACAAGGACAGCACCCTTGTCCTGTGGCTGTGGAAGCAGACCTGCGAGGAATACGGCTTTGAGATGCCCAAAGCCGTGACCTTGGATGAAGGCGACCCCTTCCCCGAGGTTGAGGAATTCATGAAAAGAATCAGCGAGGAGTGGAATGTGACGTTGGATGTGGCCTGCAACACCGACGTGCTGAAGGCCTGCAACTACACGCTGGGCGCCGACGTGAAAGTGGCCGACCTCAATGAGCGCAACCGGGCGGAAATTGAACGGATCGGCTTTGGGGACCTGACCGCGTTCCCCTTCGAGGCCGAGTCCTTTGTGGGCAATCATTTGATGAAATCGGTGGCGCTGAATACTTATCTGGAAGAAAACAATGTCAAAGTCATTATCCAGGGCCTGCGTTGGGATGAGCAGCCGGTTCGGGCTGACGATCCCTACATTGAAGATGTTCCCGGGCGGCCCATGCAGCCCGCGCAAGTGCGGATCCGGCCCATTCTGCATATCTACGAACGGGCCCTGTGGGACATGTATCAGTATTATAACATTCCTGTGGTTTCCCTCTATGAACAGGGTTACCGTTCCTTGGGCGTAAAAACCACCACCAGCAAACCCTGCGATATCCCCGCGTGGGAACAGGACCTGGAAAACACCGTGGAGCGCGCGGGACGCCGCCAGGACAAAGAGGCGGCCATGGAGCGGCTGCGTATGCTGGGCTACATGTGATTTGAAAAAAGGAGGAACAGAGTATGGCAAAGCATAAAAATGTGATCCTGCTCACCATTGATGAGATGCGCAGCGACGGCCTGAATTGCTATGGCAATCAAAACGTATATACCCCTTATGCCAACCAACTGGCCGAGGACGGCGTGCTGTTTACCGAGGCAATTGCGACGGCAGACCTGACGCCTGTGTGCCACGCCAGTCTGCTTACCGGTACTTATCCCGAGAAAAACTGTATCCGTTCCCCATTCAGCTATCTTCGCGGCAAGACTTGGGCGGAGTACTACAAGCAGGAGGGGTATAAGACCGCAGGATTTGTAGGCGTCAGTTTCCTGGGCTCCAAGCATGGGTTTGAACGGGGCTTTGACCATTATGAGGAGGCGACCGAAGGCAAGCGCGGCGCGGAGCGCATGACCTCTTGGGGGGCGGATAATCCCTTTACGCTGGGCAATTGGTGGATCGATGAATTTTTCCAGTGGTTGGATGACAATCATGAGGATGACTTCTGCGTGTGGGGACATTATTTCTTTGTCCACCAGGGAACAGAGGCGTTCCTGCTTGAGGAGGGTATGCTGGACCGGGACAAGGATGACAGCACACTGTTTTACCTGAATCCCAAGATCTCCCTGATGGACAAGGTCCTGCTGGGACCTCTGGTGGAGCGGCTGAAAAAATGGGGGCTGTATGATGACTGCACCATTATCCTGATGTCTGATCACGGCGCAAACTGCGGCGAGCATCCTGTGGGCAAGTCACCCAATGGAGACTTTTATTATCCCCAGCATGTGTGCCTGTACGATGAGGATATTCATATCCCGCTGATCATCAAATCGCCTTCGCTGCCGAAGGGAAAACGCGTTGACGGCATGGTCCGCCAAATCGATGTGCTTCCCACCATTCTGGATGCCATGGGGATCGATTGCAGCGACAACAACTTTGACGGGGTGAGCCTGCTTCCTGTTATAGAGAAGGGGCATGCCGAGGGCGCTGTCAATTACATTGAAGACCTTTACGAGGTGCGCGGGCCCGGGGCGCTCCAGGGCATGAGAACAGACGATTTCAAATACTGGAGGAACCTGTCCGGTTGGTATGAAGAGCTGTATGACCTTAAGGCTGATCCGGCGGAGCAGCACAACCTGATTGCGGAAAAGCTCCAGAGCGACCCGGATTTTGTAAAAAAGTGCCGCTCCTTTGTCAATGAACATCTCTTGCCCAAGGTGCCTTTTGGTGAAGACCTGCAGGGATACAAGCTGACACAGGATGATCAGGAGATCATTGAAGCCCGTCTCAGGAGCCTGGGATATATTGAATAATGATCCGCAGCGCATACTGTGATCCTGGAACACCTGTGTAAATGCGGTGGTGCAGCTGCGGTGTGCGATGGAGGACGCCGCGGCTGCGCACACGCTTCGTTGTGAGACATTTGTGATAAAAGGTGGGCTGCAGATGCTTGAAAAAGTTCATGGATGGGCGAAATGGGTTGCCGGAGTGATCGCGATCTTGACCGGCCTGTTTCATATTTACACTGCCATCTTTGGCGTTCTGGACGCGTATACCCAGCGCAGTGTTCACCTGATGCTGATGCTGACAATTATTTATCTATACATCCCGGCGTCAAAAAAACATTACTGCTGGCCAATGCGGATTGTTGATTTTCTGTTGGCTGGTGCAGCTGTTGCGGTGGGCTGCTACCAGCTTCAACAGGGGACAGCGTTGATTTTCCGAAATGGCTTCCCCAACTCCGTGGATATCGTCATGGGCCTTGTATTGATCGTTTTGATTTTGGAGGCGGTCCGGCGGACCATTGGACTGCCGCTTACCATTGTCTGTCTTGCCTTTCTGCTGTACGACTATTTCGGACGGTATATGCCGAAATTATTTGCCCACGGCGGATATTCTATCAAAGAGATCGTCAACATCCAGTTTATGAGCACACAAGGCATTTTTACGACTCCGATTGGCGTAATGTCTACTTATGTGGTGATATTTGTAATTTTCGGCACAACGCTGAATGTGACCGGGGCCAGTAATTTCTTCAATAATCTTGCGAAATCTTTGGTGGGACACCGTACCGGAGGACCTGCGAAGGTCTCTGTCATCGCCAGCGCGTTTATGGGAACGGTGTCAGGGAGCGTGGTCGCCAATGTAGTGACCACGGGAAGTTTTACGATCCCGATGATGAAAGAATTGGGGTATCGGGATGAATTTGCCGGAGCGGTAGAGGCTTCCGCGTCCACTGGGGGGCAGATTATGCCGCCGATCATGGGGGCCGCCGCATTTATGATGGCGGATTTTCTGGGGATCCCCTATGTCAATGTGGCGCTGGCCGCAGCGCTCCCGGCTGTGTTGTACTTTATCTCCATTGCGTTCTCGGTCCATTTGGAGGCCAAGAAATATAACTTGAAGCGTTTGCCCAAAGATCAGCTCCCCAAACTGAGCGTGGTAATGAAAGATGGCGGCGTTCTGCTCATCCCCCTTGTGGTCCTGACCGCGGTGATGCTGATGGGATATACCGCAATGCGCTCTGGCTTGGCGGGGATCCTCTCTCTGGTAATCGTTGTCTTGTTTATCCAGATCAAAAAGGCGGGTCTGAAACAGGGCGTGATTTTTGCGGCCAAATCCCTTGTTTCCGGTATAAGGGAAGGGGTTTTCGGATGCCTGTCCGTTACTGCGGCCACCGCGGCTGCCGGTATCATTATTGGTACGGTCTCCCAATCCGGCTTGGGCCTGCGCCTGACCAGCATCATCCTGCATATTGCGGGAGATTCCCTGCTCCTGACGCTGATCCTCATGGCGATTGCGTGTTTGATTCTGGGAATGGGGATGCCCACTGCCGGCGCGTACATCATCGTTGTTACCTTGGGCGTTCCGGCACTTGTTTCCTTTGGGGTACCGGCCCTGGCTGCGCACATGTTTGTATTCTATATGGCAATCGTGTCTGCGGTCACTCCGCCGGTCGCCACCGGCGCCTATGCCGCAGCAGGCATTTCCGGAGCCTCGCCGTGGAAAACGGGCATCACCGCCTTTCGCCTGGACCTCGCCGGGTTCCTGATCCCGTTTGTAATCGTCTATGCCCCGGCGCTTGTGTTGGAAGGAACCGTGCTTGAAACAGTATCTGTATTCTGCTCGGCATTACTGGGCCTGTTTTTCATTTCCGTTGCTTTTGAAGGGTATATGTTAACGACCGTTTCCCCTGTCTGGCGCGTTGTGGCATTTGCCGGAGGAATTTTGATGGTCATTCCGGGTACCGCCACAGACATCGCGGGCCTGGTTTTGCTTGCGGTGATCTATGCGCTTCAGAGAAAGGCGGTCAAGCAGGCCGCTGCCACGTGACCCCTCTGTGTCGCAGTACACAGGAAGTTCGATACAAACGAAAAATGAGGAGGTAATATTATGAAGAAAGCGATTGCGTTGCTCCTGGCCGTATGTATGATGTTTAGCCTGGTAAGTTGTCAGTCGAAGGAGCCTGCCGGAGGCTCCGCCGGTTCTGCGGCGGCGAGCGCCAGCACTGGAAATACCCAGAGTGAGGCCCCGGGCGAGACGCAGTATCTGAAATTTGCCTGCTCCACGATGGGGGCACAGTGGTTTACCATTGCGGCGTCAATCGGCGAGATTGTGAATGACGCCTACAGCGATTTGGTCCTGACCGCCACGGTTGGCGCCGCTGATACCAACTTGCTGAACCTGGAGGACGGCAGCGTTGACATTGCATGGTGTACAAACGATGGCGTGGTCGCGGCTTTGGCGGGGGCCCGGGAACCCTTTACCACGCCGCTGAATAATGTTCGGCTGATCGCCTGCGCCTATGAGTCTCCGATTGAAATTGCGGCTCCCGCCGATTCAGGGATCGACAGCATCTATGACGTGGTAGGCACTGATTTCAATACCTTTATTGTTGGCGGAACGCTGCAGGTGACGGTTGAAAAATTACTGAACGCCCATGGCATTACCTATGACGATATTACCGCCGGCGGCGGCACAATAAGCTACGTGGGTTATGACGAGCAGACAATGCTGCTTCAGGACCGTTTGTTGGATGTGGCCACTTATATGACCGCAGTGCCCGCCTCTCAGATCGTGGAGGTGGAGACCTCGATCCCCATGCACGTATTGGAGCTGGACCCGGATGTCATGGAGCAGTTCCGTGCGGAGCATCCGGAATATCAGAAGTATGTGGTCCCTGCGGGGACATATAAGGGACAGGACAAGGACGTGGAGACGGTTTCTGTTGTCCATATGATCCTGTGCCGTGCTGATTTGGACGAAGATGTTGTATATGAAATCACCAAGTCCATGTGGGAAAATATTTCTGATATTACCGCTATTCACGCTACGATTGCCAAAGAAATGACCCTGGACGGGGCGTGCCGCAGCATGGTGGCGGAACTGCATCCCGGAGCCGAGCGGTACTATCAGGAAGTCGGTTTAATTGACTGAGGCTGGGAGGCAGGACTATGATTGCACCCCACGGCGGGAAACTGGTCAACCGGCATGCGGACAGTGAGTCCCATGAGAAAGGGACGGATACACGTGCGTTTCCCAAGATCCGGTTGACGTTGGAACAAGCCAAGACGGTAGAAAATATTTCCACGGGCGTGTATAGTCCCTTATGCGGTTTCATGACCTCCGGCACACTGGAAAAAGTTTTAACGGACTGCCGCCTACAGGACGGAACCGCCTGGACGCTGCCGGTTCTCCTTCCTGTGCCGGACCATACGGCGGAGCAGTTAAAGCATGCTGACCAGGCTGCCCTGTATTTTGAGGATGAGCTGATCGGCGTGCTGGAGATAGCGGATGTGTTCCAGATTGATAAAGCAAAGCTGGTTCGGTCAGTTTATGGGACGGAGGACCCCCGCCACCCGGGAGTTCAAAAAGTGATGCATTATGGGGAGTGGTTTGCCGGCGGAGATATCTGGGCGTTCCGATATGTGAAAAGCGGGTTTCCGGACTACAAGTTCACCCCACAACAGACCAGGACCATGTTTGAGGCGCGTGGCTGGCATACTGTCGCGGCATTCCAAACACGGAACGCACCCCATTTGGGACACGAATATGTGCAGAAGAGCGCGTTGACGTTCAGCGATGGGCTATTCATTCAACCGGTTTTGGGGAAGAAAAAAACTGGGGATTTTACAGATGAGGCGATTGTGCGGTCCTATCAGGCGTTGATCGATCATTACTACCGAAAGGACAATACGCTCTTATCAGTTCTGGAATACGAAATGGAATATGCGGGACCGAAAGAAGCCATTCATCACGCCATTATGCGTAAAAATTTCGGCTGCACGCATATGATCATTGGCCGGGACCATGCCGGCGTAGGGAATTTTTATTCGCCCTATGCCGCCCAGGAAATCTTCCGGGAATTCCCAGACCTTGAGATCCAGCCGATCATTTTGAACTCCTTCTTTTTCTGCAAAAAGTGCGAAGCAATCGCAAACGAGAAGACATGTCCTCATCCGCAATGCGATCATGTTGATTTCAGCGGGACCAAAATCCGCAAATTCTTTACCTCCGGCGATGGCGATTTGACCGGGCTAATGCGGCCGGAAGTGGTGCGGGAAATCATGAACATCCCAAACCGCTTTGTTGATTGATGAAGGCCGCATGGTAAAATAAGTTAGGAAGTCTGCGCCGAAAGAACGGAGCGGAGAAGACAAAAGGGAGGCGTTTCGTAAAGAGACGTCTCCCTTTTTTGAAACGGACAAAATTTTTTGAAGATCACTCTTGACAAAAGCGGCGGCACTGTTTATAATCCACATTAACCTACTTGAAAGGTTGGTATTGAAATGAGGAGTCACCTGCCATACTTTCGATGTCGTCGGTATTGCTGAAAAAACATAAAACCGGATGAAATTTCAACAATATCGGGAGGAATTGATCATGAGCAAGATTTATACATCCGCCGACCAGCTGATCGGGAAAACGCCCCTGCTGGAGCTGGTACACATTGAAAAATCTGAAGGGCTGGAGGCCCGGGTTCTGGGCAAGCTGGAGTATTTCAACCCCGCCGGCAGCGTCAAAGACCGCATCGCCAAGGCCATGATCGACGACGCGGAGGCCAGCGGCAAGCTGAAACCCGGCTCCGTCATCATCGAGCCCACCTCCGGCAACACGGGGATCGGCCTGGCCTCCGTGGCCGCGGCCCGGGGCTACCGCATCATTATCGTTATGCCCGAGACCATGAGCGTGGAGCGCCGCCAGCTGATGAAGGCCTACGGTGCGGAGCTGGTGCTCACCGAGGGGGCCAAGGGGATGAAAGGCGCCATTGCCAAGGCCGAGGAGCTGGCCCGGGAGATCCCCAACAGCTTCATTCCCGGCCAGTTTGTGAACCCTGCCAACCCCGCCGTCCACAGAGCCACCACCGGACCTGAGATCTGGGAGGACACCGGCGGCGAGGTGGACATTTTCGTGGCCGGCGTGGGGACCGGCGGCACTGTCACTGGAACCGGCGAGTACCTGAAAAGCCGGAATCCCAATGTGAAGGTGGTGGCGGTGGAACCCGCCGGGTCCCCGGTACTGAGCAAGGGCACCCCCGGCGCCCACAAGATCCAGGGCATCGGCGCCGGTTTCGTCCCCGATGTGCTGAACACCAGCGTCTACGACGAGATCATCGCCGTGGAGAATGACGACGCCTTCGCCACCGGCAAGCTGATCGGGAAGAAAGAGGGCGTGCTGGTGGGTATCTCCTCCGGCGCCGCCCTGTGGGCCGCCATCCAGCTGGCCAAGCGGCCGGAGAACAAGGGCAAGACCATCGTGGCCCTGCTGCCCGATACGGGAGACCGCTACCTGTCCACTCCCTTGTTTGCGGACTGAAACAACCGTGTGCGCGCGGCTGCCATTTCTGGCAGCCGCGCTTTTTATGCGCGGAAAACCGAGCCGCCCGGTACCTCTGCAAAAGGAAACAGGCGGGACAGGAACGGAACAAAATGCCGGTCCAGGTGCCAAGAGGCGGCATGCGCAGACGCCGCTTTGCCCTGGACGATCATTGGGGCGCAGGGGATCGAGCCATGAAATTCGGATAAAGCACCAAAAAAGCAAGACTGTTTTTGTACAAATTTTTTAACAAACTGTGAACAAGAAAATACAAAATGTAACCGATTTTGTAACCGGTGCATGATATAATACACCCAACTAAAGAGCGCCGCCCCGAAAACCAGGCGGGTATCCGCCTTTCGTCCCGTATTTTACGGGACCAGGAGGCACGGCGGCGCAGAAATACGAACAGAAAAGAGCAAACCGCGCGAAAGCGCGGGACGCAAAGCCCGAAGGCTAAAGCGGAGTTCCGCCATGCCGGTTCAGCTGCCTGTGCTGCCCGTGGCGCGGGGCTCTTTTCTGGGACGGAGAGGAGCCGGCGGCCAGTGTGGCTGTCAGGCTCTTTTATTTTTGGAGGATATGGACCATGGGAAGGACCCGACAGGCAGCAAAAAACCCCCTGAGGAAGCTGAGCAAGCTGGAACTGCTGGAGCTGCTGGCCCAGCAGGAGCGGGAGCTCCAGAGCCTCCGCGCCCAGCTGGCGGAGAAGGAAGCCCAACTGGCGGACCGGGAGCTGAAGGTACGGGAGTGCGGCTCCCTGGCGGAGGCGGCGCTGAAGCTCAGCGGCATCTTTGAGGCGGCCCAGCAGGCGGCCGACCAGTATCTGGAGAATGTAAAAGCCAGGACGGTCCCGCCCACGGATGAGGAGGCGCAGTGATGCCGGGAGGAAAACGCGCGAACAAAGCGCCGCTGGAATACCCCACCCTGGAGCAGATGGAGGAGGAGATCGCCCGGCTGAAGTACCGGAAGCGGTACGGGCGGGCCCTGCGGGGGACGGTTTACTCCCTGGCGGTGGTGGCCGCCGTGGCCATCCTGATCGCCACCCTCTGGATGCCGGTCCTCCAGATCACCGGCGCCAGCATGACCCCCACGCTGGTGGACGGCCAGTTCGTGGTGGCGGTCAAGACCAGTGAGTTTGAGCCGGGCGACATTACGGCCTTCTACTATAATAATAAGATCCTGATCAAGCGGGTCATCGCATCCGCGGGAGATTGGGTGGACATCAGCGACGGGGGCGACGTCTATGTCAACGGCGTCCTGCTGGAGGAGCCGTACATCAAGGAAAAAGCCCTGGGCGAGTGCAATATTGAGCTGCCCTACCAGGTCCCCGACGGAAAGGTCTTCGTGATGGGAGACGACCGGGCGGTGTCTCTGGACAGCCGGACCACGGCGGTGGGCCCGGTGAGCAAGGAACAGGTGCTGGGCCGGGTGGTGTTCCGGGTCTGGCCCCTGAATGTCTTGGGCAAAGTGGAGTAGTCATCCGTCAAATTTGTAACATATAAAATTCACCATATATGGGGAAGGAGGTGTGGCGTATGCAGAGCGTGAAGCAGATGATTCGGAGTTTCACGAAACAGCGCAAGCAGAGACGCAGAGCATACGCGGCATTTACCACATTGGCGATCCTGGTGTCCATCACCACGATGTACACCCTGTCCCAGCCGGCGGCCACCCTGGCGGCGGAACCGGTCTGCGGACTGGAAGAACACGTCCACACCGCTGACTGCTACACCAGACAGCTGGTCTGCGGGATCGAGGAGCTGCCTCCGGAGGAAGCGGAGGCCCACGTCCACGATGACTCCTGTTATGAGCAGATGGAGAAGCTGGTCTGCGGCCAGGAGGAGAGTCCTGCCCATACCCACGATGACAGCTGCTTGGGCTTGGTCTGCGGCCAGGACGAGTACGAGGCCCATACCCACGACGGCAGCTGCTACATCACCGTGGAGGAATACGGCTGCGGTCAGGAGGAGTATGAGGGCCATGAGCACTCTGACGCCTGCTACACCACCTACCGGGAACTGGTGTGTGGTCAGGACGAGTGCGAGGGTCACTGGCACGATGACAGCTGTTACGATGAGAACGGCGAGCTGATCTGCGGAGAGGACGAGTACGAGGGTCACCAGCATGATGACAGCTGCTATGAGGAGACCGCCGAGCTGACCTGCGGTGAGCAGGAGGGCCCCGGCCACACCCACGACGAGAGCTGCCTCGTATCCCGCACCGAGCTGACCTGCGGCGCCCAGGAGGGCCCCGGCCACGTCCACGATGACAGCTGCTACGGCTACATCTGCGGCCAGGAGGAGACGGAGGGCCACCAGCATACCGAGGACTGCTATGAATCGGAGGAAGTGCTGGTCTGCACCGTCGGCCACGTCCATAGCGACGCCTGCTACGCCGAGGAGCTCACCTGCGGAAAGACGGAGCACACCCACTCCTCCAACTGCTACGCGGAGACCGGATCTTCCGGCTCCTCCGGCTCCGCCCGGACCGAGGACGAGGTCCTGAACGAAGCGTTCCCGGAGGAACTGCCCGAGGGCTACCGCGCCTATGAATTTGAAAACGAGGACGGCCTGTACGTCCTGGCCTACGCCCCGGAAGATGCGTTTAAGACTGAGGTGGTCCTCTTTGCCCAGCAGCTGGCTGAGGGCAGCGACGGATACGCCGAGGCCGAAGAGGAACTGGAGAAGGAAGAGGACCTGGAATATGACGGCTTTGTGGCGCTGGACATCCGCTTCGTGAATCCCAACGCCGCCGACCCCACCGCCGAGGTGGAGCCTGATTCCAATGCGGGCCGGGTCTATGTGAAGATCGAGGCCAAGGCCCTGCTCCCCGACACCGCCGACGAGAGTTCTCTGGCGGTCCAGCACCACAAGGAGGAGAAACGCACCATTCTGGGCTTCATCCCCGTTGGCAAGGAGCTGGTCATGGAGACCGTGGCCGACCAGAACAAGGAGACCGGCAAGATCACCGTGGCCCCCATCAAGCCGGAGAAGCCCCTGAAGGAAGAGATCAAGGAAAAGCCTATCGTTGAGATCCCGGTGAAGGAACCGCCGGTGAAAGAGCCCCCGGTGAAGGAAGAACCTGTGATTAAGGAAGAACCGGTGAAGGAAGAACCCATCAAGGAGCCGGTGGAGGAGCCCAAGGAGCCCGCCCCCGAGGTGCCTGTGGTGGAGGAGCCTAAGGAACCCGTCCCCGAGGAACCTGTGGTGGAGGAGCCCAAGGAACCCGCCCCCGGGGAGCCCGTGGTGGAGGAGCCCAAGGAGCCCGCCCCCGAGGAGCCCGTGGTGGAGGAGCCCAAGGAACCCGCCCCCGAGGAGCCTGTGGTGGAGGAACCCAAGGAGCCCGTCCCCGAGGAACCTATGGTGGAGGAGCCCAAGGAACCCGCCCCCGAGGAGCCCGCGGCGGAGGGATCCGACGAGGAACCTGCCTCCGGGGAGCCTGCGGCGGAGGGATCCGACGAGGAACCTGCCTCCGAGGGGTCCGCGGCGGAGGGATCCGACGGGGAACCTGCCTCTGAGGGGTCCGCGGCGGAGGGATCCGACGAGGAACCTGCCTCCGAGGGGTCCGCGGCGGAGGGATCCGGCGAGGAGCCTGACGCGGGAGACCCCGCGGACGAGGAACCCGATGACCAGTCCGACGGAATGGTAGACGTCACCGCTGAGTTCACGGTGGACAGCTTCTCGACCTTTACGATTACGTATTCCAATGCGACACCGCTTACAGTCTATATTGTGGGCCAGGACGGCGGTGAAATCGGCTCAGAAACGTTAGACTCTTATCCCTTAAGTGATGGTTGGCAGAGCGTTGATACGATTGTAAGTGATGCCGGATTGCTTACGTATACAGTAGACGGGAGGGTCTATAAATTTACAGAGGCCCATGTCGATTCGTATGAAGGGAATCAGGCAACCTACATTAAATACAGAACGGATAGCAGAAATGCTTGGAGATATTCAAGCAATACTGTTTCACCAGGTACGAACGAAAATGGTAGTGCTATTAGAACTGCGTTGTATCTGGTTTATGAGGAGACTGCGCCGGCCACCAGCAACAATCTGATGTGGAGCAAGGACGGGATAACTTATTCGTTCACGGATACAGCCAGCTTGTACGTAGTCGACAGTAATGGAGAAGAGATTGGCCCGTATGTTACGTTGACACAAGATATTTCCGATGAGGTTGCTTTCCAGACGGTGGTCAACGATTTGCTCACCCAAAAAGGTTTGGAACCCGGCAATTACAAGGTGTTGGATTTCTACTTGATGCGGGATGGGGAAAAAGTCGATTTTCCGGGGAAACAATACGGAAACTGGTACATTTATAAGAATCAGTTTGGGATGAAGGCCCTTTGGGCATCGGAAGAAGATCAGTTTATCCGCAGCGGAGATGAATATTACATCGTTCTGCAAGCCCTGAATCCTGAGTTGATTGAAACTGCAGACACCTCTAAATTTGTAACGATTAACCTATTTGATTACAATGCAAGGAGCCAAGGTACGAGTATTAATACATCGCATACGCTTTTGTTTACTGCAAATGCGTATAGTGACGTTGGTTATGATGGTAGCTTGGCCTGCAACGCATACGTTGGCGGCGTTGTACAGGGGATCGTCACGAATACTTTGGTCAATGGTTATCCGCAGTTGACGGGCACGAATATAACTGGTAATAGCAGTGAAAACCTGTCCTATCTGTTTTCACCGGAGACAACCGCTGGCGGAGTGGTCAACAAGTATCTTGGACTGAACCACCTGTTTATCCAGGATGGAAGCTATTACCGCTATGACAGCGCCCAAAACTTTGCGACGCTGATCCCCGACGGTGAAGATGCGATCGGGACCAATAAAGATTTCAATGTCTATAACATGGCGAACCCCGGTGAAGCGGCGTCTGACCCCAACTTCCTCCCGTTGGACAAATTTGGCGCCCAGAACGTAAGCACGACCAACTTCCACTTTGGTATGACTGTGTCGACGGAATTCATGATACCGAAGAACTGTCAGGTGGATGGCGAAGACATGGTGTTCAACTTTGCCGGCGACGATGACGTCTGGGTGTACATTGACAACGTGCTTGTTTTGGACATGGGCGGCATCCATGACAACCTGAATGGCTCCATCAATTTCACGACAGGCACGGTACAAGTGGACGGCAAAGCTGATACGACCTTGGCCCAGCTCTTTGCAGCCGCCGGGGAAACCTGGGTCGGCACGGAATTCTCCAGGCACACCTTCAACATGTTCTACATGGAGCGCGGCGGCTCCGGCTCCAACTGCCGGATCGAGTTCAACATGTATAACCTGCAGAAGAACGCGCTCTATGTGGGCAAGCAGCTGGAAGCCTATTCCTCCGGGGACGATATGCCGGAATCTGTTCAGGACTATCTGAAGAACATCGAGTATAAGTTCCGTGTACTGAAATCGACCGCGGCGGCCAATACGACTGCTTTGAGTGACCTCTTTATTGCGCCGGACACCTCGTTTGACATCTATGTCGACGGCGCGGACACCGGCCGGAACGGAGTGGTTTCGGCGGACGGGACCTTTACGATCAAAGCGGGCGAAAGCGCAGTGTTCCCGGATATTTCTGAGGACAGCGGCAGCTACTATGTCCAGGAGATCATGGAAAAGGCCTACTCCGCCCAGTATGGCGATGTTGTCTACACGGTCAGCGGCAACGGCGGCAGCCAGGTCAGCGATGATGGCGATATCATTTTGGGCGATGTGACGTTCACGGGATATGAGAGTGCGTTGATCAACGCCAAGGACGGAACGGCGTATGTGAACTACACCAACAAGATCAATGTTGACAAGTTGAGCGCCCTTGAGATCATCAAGGCGGCCGCGGATGGCTCCAGCTTTGGCACCACGGCCTTCACGGTCAAGGTCGACCTGGGCGGAGAGCCTGTCCCCGTGGGAACCAGCTACCAGCTCGACACGGTCGACGGTTCGGGCGGCGCTGAGACGAAAACGGTGACAACGGCAGGTGAGATCACGCTTGCTCCCGGGCAGAAAGCCACGTTCCTGGTGTTGACCGGAACGGAGTTCACCATCGAGGAAGTAAACGGGATTCTGTACCACGTGGACTACACGGCGACGCAGAGAGTCGGCAGCGGCGAGGAATCCTCCTATTCCCTGACCAGCGTTGGAACCGCCAAGGGCGGAGTGGTCGGCGACAAGACGGCCGATGACGCCACAAATACCACCGTCAGCGTTACGATCACCAACCAGAGCTACGACTTCAAGACGCAGCTCCCGGTGAGCAAAGTCCTGGCCGGGTATGATACGGGAGAATATCCGTTCATCTTCAACGTGGTGCAGGTGGATCCCGGCACGCTGGAGCCGGTGGCAGAGGACGACCGTGTCGGCGTGCCCACAGGGGTTACCATCAACATCAACAGCAGCAGTAGCCAGACAAAGTATATTTATTTCGGTTATGCGGATAGTGTGCCGGATGGCGATTACTATTACAAAGTGACTGAGGATAAGCCCGAAAATCCGAATGGAATTACCTATGACACCAGTTACTACATTGTAAAGGTCACGGTTTCTACCGAGGGCGGCAGCAAGAGGGCTGATGCAAGCGTAATTTCCAAGAACGGTTCGGACTACAGCGGCGCGGTGACATTTACAAACAGCAAGATCGGCGACCTGTCCATTACCAAGGAGGTCAAGATCAACGGTACCACGGATACGGGCAACAGCGGACTGTTCCACTTTACCCTGACCGTGATCGACAGTACCGGCGCCACTGTCACCACCTTCGGAGATACTTATCCCTTGGTGTATGACCCCGAGCTGCCGGTGGATTCTACGCTGCCCACGTCGGTCGCGTTCAGCAGCGGTTCCGCCAGCCTCCAGGTCCAGGCCAACCGCAAGGTCACCGTCAAGAATCTGCCCGTCGGGACGCAGATAAAGCTGAGAGAGATAGACCATGACGGCTACGCTCCCAGCTGGACCGGCGAGCTGGTGGTGAGCGGCGCGGACGCTGATTCTGCCAATGGGGCGACCGCTACCGCGCGGCCCATCGACGCGGGTAACGTTATCGAAGTCACCTGTACCAACACCACCGGCGCGGCGCTGCCCAGCACGGGCGGCGCGGGCACCCACATTTTCACGCTCCTGGGCATGACGATAATGCTCGGTGCGGGCGTGCTGCTGATGCTTCAGCGGCGCAGAAGGGAGGGACCTGACGCCGGCTGAACCCAGGCATCCGCAGATCCCTTCTCCCGCGGGCAAATCCGTCAAAATTACACATTGCATTTAAAACTGAAAGGAGTTATCCTAAATGAAACACACAAAGAAGCTGTTCTCCCTGGCTCTGGCCTTCATTATGGCTATGGCCCTCATGGTCCCCGCCTTCGCGGACGGCGAACTGAGCGACGGTTCCATCACCATCAACAATGCGGTTTCCGGCCAGACTTATAAGATTTACCAGATCCTGTATCTGGAGAGCTACAATGCGGCTACCAATGCCTATTCCTACAAGGCCAGCACTGCGTGGTATAACTTTGTCAACAGTTCTGACATCAAGGACCACTACCTGGATGTGGACGGCCAGGAGTATGTGACCTGGCACATGAATACGGTCTGCGAGAACACTGAGGACGGGCATGAACACAACGCTTCATGCTATGAGCCCGCTGATGCCGCGGCGTTTGCCAAGCTGGCGCAGCAGTATGCAAAGGATCATGATATCCCGGCTGTGGCCTCTGAGAAAGCTACTGGCGCAACCGTAGAGTTCACTGGCCTGAATCTGGGCTACTATCTGGTCGACACTTCCCTGGGTACCCTGTGCTCCCTGGATACCACCAACCCCGATGTGGAAATGTACGAGAAGAACGGCGTGCCCACGCTGGTGAAAGAGGTCAAGGAAGACAGCAATGGCGCATGGCAGGAAGCAAACGACGCTGACATTTTTGAAGAGATCGAATTCAAGACTACGGTGAACGTCCCTGCCGGCGGCGCTGTCACGGGCGAGACTGCCAAGCCCGGCGCCCAGAACTTTGTGATCCACGACTCCATGGTTGACGAACTGCTCTATCAGGAAATCAGCAAGGTCGAGGTGATCCGCAAGACCGGTGTGGGCGATGAAACGACGACCATTCCTGTTACTAAGGATACAGACTACACAGTGACGACTAACGTTGATTGTGATGATCCCGCCACCGATGCAAAAGAAGTGTGTGATTTCCACATTACATTCACCCCTGCTTTCTGTGACACCCTGCAGGCTGATGACCAGATCGTTGTGACATACAAGGCTAAATTTGATGTGGCGAAGGTGGCCGCTGGTACCGGCTATGTGAACAACGCGTGGCTGACTTATGGCGATGCCAGCAAGACGCCGGTTGACAGCACGACTTCCCGGACCTGGGATGTCGATATCTTCAAGTACACTGTGAATGGTGAAAATGCTGAGGTCGGCCTGGGCGGCGCGAAGTTTGTGCTCTGGAAAGAGATCCCGAAGGTGGGCGGCGAAGACGGTGAGACTGAGAAGCTTTATGCCACGGCCACCAAGGCTGACTCTGTGTACACCCTGACCGGATGGACCGGTACCAAGGCAGAGGCTACGGAATTTGTGTCTCCCTTTGAGGATGAGGAGACCGATATTAAAGAAGCCGGTAAGTTCACCATCCTCGGCCTGGACTCCGACAGCTATCAGCTGGAAGAGACCGCGGCCCCCAGCGGTTACAACAAGCTGGCGAATTCTGTCAGCATCGTCATCAGCAATACGGGCGTGGTCAATGGTACCGCGGAAAAGCCCACTGGCGTGGATGCGGTGAAGGTCCTGAACCAGACCGGCGCCGAGCTGCCCTCCACCGGCGGCATGGGCACCACCATCTTCTACGTAGTGGGCGGCGTGCTGATGGCCGGCGCTGCCATCCTGCTGGTCACCAAGAAGAAGATGTCTGACGACCAGTAATATCCCCGGGGCTTCGGCCCCGCCATACCAGAGAAATACCTCCCGGGACCGGGGGCTTCCGCCCCCGGTCCCCCCGGAGCAACAGGGAGAGACCGATGAAAAAGCATATTTCCACCATCGTACTTGTTTCGATCTTCTTCATAGGCCTCTCCGTGCTGCTCTACCCCACCCTGGCCAACTATGTCAACTCCAAACACCAGTCCCGCGCCATTGCGGAGTATGTGGCGGCTCTGGCCAATACCGACCCGGCCCAGTTTGACGCCGAGCTGGAGGAGGCCCGGGCCTACAACCAGGCGATCCGGAATGATCCCGCCCGCTTTGCCCCCGACGAGGCGGAGCTGGAGGCCTTCCACCACATGCTGGGCGCGAATAACACCGCCATCGGCTACATTGAGATCCCGGCCATCCGGGTGGACCTGCCCCTGTATCTGGGCACCGAGGAGTCGGTGCTCCAGGCCGGCGTGGGGGTCATGCCAGGGTCCTCCCTCCCCATCGGCGGCGAGAGCACCCACACCGTCCTGACGGGCCACCGGGGACTGCCCTCCTCCCGGCTGTTTACCGATCTGGACCAGCTGGCTCCGGGGGACACCTTCGTCCTCTTTGTGCTCAACGAGGTGCTCACCTATGAAGTGGACCAGATCCGCATCGTGCTGCCGGAGGAACTGGATGACCTGGCCATCGAGGAAGGCAAGGACTACTGCACGCTGGTCACCTGTACCCCCTACGGCATCAACACCCACCGGATGCTGGTAAGGGGGCACCGGATCGACAATATTGAGGCAGATACCGTCTCCGCCCGGGTCACCGCCGACGCGATCCAGGTGGATACCCTGCTGGTGACCCCTGTGGTGGCGGCGCCCATGCTGCTGGTGCTGCTGGTGCTTTTGATGACCCGCGGCGGCAGGAAAAAAACCGGAAAGGGCAAAAAGTGAGCTTGAGGGGCGGCATTGGAACGCCTCCCCAGGAAAACTTGGAACAATATGCGCAAAAGCGCTTGCCATTCAAAAAACGATACGCCATCGGGACCGAAAGGAAGAGGCTTATGAAAAAGAAGTGGAACCTGCTGACCGCCCTGCTGCTGATCGCGGCGATGACGGCGGCAATGATCCCCGGGGCGGCGGCTGAGGAGAAAAACTCCGGTACCACCTCCGGCAGCAGCTCCTCCGGCCAGCTGACGGTGGACCTGGAACATGACCGGGGCTCCATTGATGTGGTGCTCAAGCACGGAAGTTCCGTCCTGAGCGGGGTTCAGATCACGGTGTACCGGGTGGGCCTGGGCCGGATCGAGGGCAACAACCTGTACTATGATCTGGCGGAGCCCCTCCAGCCCAGTGCGCCTTCTGGAGGCGGAAAAGTGGAGACGCCCGTGGACCTGAACGGCCTGACCGCCGCCCAGAACGCCCAGGCCGCCCTCAAGCTCCAGGAGAAGCTCAGCAAGCTGGACAAGAAGCAGATCGTGGATGGCTCCAAGGTCGGACAGCCCGAGAACCCGGAGAATCCCTCCGGTCCGGTGGTCACCTTTGACCCCAAGACCCAGGTGCTGGCCTGGGCCGCCCTGACGGATCAGAAGGGCACGGCCCATTTTGAAGACCTGCCTGTGGGCGTCTACTTGGTGGTCCAGACCACGGAAACCAGACTCTACTATACCATTAGCTCTTTCCTGGTGTATCTGCCCATGAACGGGCAGAACGGCGCCGGCTGGGACTACCGCATGGAGGTGGATCCCAAGGTGGAGGCCTGGGGCTCCGGCGGCGGAGGGGGCGGAGGAGAAAGCGGCGGAGGCGGCGTGACCCCCATCCCGCCCATCGATATTCCAGACCCCAAGCCGCCCATTGAGCCGGAACCGCCCATCGGACCGGAGCAGCCCGTGGAACCTGAGGTTCCCGTTGACGTACCCGACCCGGAGACGCCCGCCACCGGCCTGCCCCAGACGGGCATGCTTCAGTGGCCCATCCCCCTGCTGGCGATCGCGGGCCTGTTCCTGTTCAGCCTGGGCTGGATGAAGGAGCAGAAGGTCCGGAAGGCGGACGGCAAGGACTGAGATGGGAGAACAAAAGAGACGCGGCGTGACTCCGGGCAAGGTGCTGATGGCGCTGGGGCTGGTCCTGCTGCTGTGTGCCGGGGGCCTGCTGGCCTATAACCAGTGGGATGACTACCGGGCCGGACAGGAGAGCGAATCGGCGGCGGTGACGCTGGCCCAGGAGATCCAGAGCCGGGAGGTGGAGGTCCGGGAGATCCCGGTGTACCAGGAACCCCAGGAGCCCGGCGGGGAGACGGAGAGCGGAGTGGTCAAGGTGGCGGAACTGGACGGGGCCTACTACATGGGGGTCCTGACCATCCCGAAGCTGGACCGGGTGCTGCCCGTTCAGAGCGACTGGTCCATGGCCAAGCTGAAGCGCTCCCCCTGCCGTTACTCCGGCAGCCTGAACCAGGAGCTGGTGATCGCCGCCCACAACTACCGGAAGCACTTCGGCGGGATGACCCGGCTGTCCCAGGGGGACAGCGTGGTGTTCACCGACCTGGAAGGAAGGCAGTATTTCTACGAGGTGCGGGAGGTCTGCACCACCGAGGCCACCGACATCGAAGGCATGACCCACAGCGGCTACGACCTGACCCTGTTTACCTGTAATTACGACGGGCAGGCCAGGGTCACGGTGCGCTGCCAGCGGGCGGAGGGATAAAGCCGCCCCAAAACAGAACATAAAAAGGTGCCCCTGCGGTCAGCCGCAGGGGCGCCTTTTTTGTGGAAAATTCAGGCTTTTTTCAACAAAACCCGGGATTTGTTTTCAATCTGTCCATAGATTTTCAGAGGTTGATGTGGTATAGTCATCAAAGCTGAAAAAGGACATAAGCAAAGGGACTGACACACAAAAAAGGACCCGCGGATCCCCTTGAAAGGAGGAAACTTTATGGATCAGATACTCGCTCCGGCCCAGGAGGGGTTGGACCGCTTACTGGAGCTTTTGGACCGCCACCCCCAGGCGGCGGAGTGGTATACCGGCCTGGTCCGGTTCCTCTTTCCGGTGCTGGCCCTGCTGATCCTGACGCGGGCCATCCGGGGACTGCTCCGGGTGCCCCATGCCGCCGAGTGCTGGGGGCAGCTGGCGCTGCCCGGCGGTGGGGCCATCCCCATCCTCCACTGGGAAAACATTCTGGGGCGGGCCCCCTCGGCGGACGTGCGGCTGGATCTGCCCACCGTGTCCCGGCAGCATGCCGCCCTGCTGCGGGATGACCGGGGGATGTGGAAGGTCACCGACCTGGGGTCCAAAGGGGGCACGCTGGTCAACGGACGTCCGGTGACGGAACCCACCCCCATCCGGATGGGGGATTCCCTGTCCGTGGGCGGGGTGGAGCTGCTGTTCCTCCCCCTGTCCCGGGAGGAAGAGGAGGCTCTGGCTGTCCGGCGGCGCGGGGAGCGGCCTTTGTCCATGTGGCCCTCCCTGCTGTGGCTCACCCTGTTCCAGGTTTTGGCCGCCGTCCAGCTGACCCTGAGCCGGGAGGAGCCTGATGTGCTGTGCCCGCTGGTGTTTCTGGCCCTGTCCCTGGTGATGTGGCTGTACTGTTTGATCCTCCACGGAGCCGGAGCCAGGGGCTTTGAGATGGAGACCATCGCCTTTTTCCTGTCCACCCTCTCCCTGGCGATCACCGGCTCCTCGGCGCCGGGGGCCATGGTGAAGCAGCTGGCGGCTGTGGTGCTGGGGCTGGTCCTGATGGTGGCGCTGGGGGTCTGGATGCGGGACACCGCCCGGATCCAGAGGCTGCGCTGGCTCATGGCGGCTCTGGCCCTGGGACTGTTGTCGGTCACGCTGGTCATCGGCCGGACCAAGTTCGGCGCGGCCAACTGGATCATCTTGGGGCCCTTCTCCTTCCAGCCCTCGGAGGTGGCCAAGATATGTTATATCTTCGCCGGGGCGGCGGGATTGGAGCGGCTGTTTCAGAAGCGGAACCTGGGGCTGTTCATGGTCATGACCGGGGTCTGCCTGCTGTGTCTGGCCCTGATGAGCGACTTTGGGACGGCCTGCATCTTTTTTGCCACCTTCCTGGTGATCGCCTACCTGCGCTCCGGAGACTTCGCCACCCTGTCCCTGATCTGCGGCGGGGCCCTGTTTGCCGGGGTGCTGGTGCTGAAATTCAAGCCCTATATCCTGCGGCGGTTCGCCTCCTGGGGGCACGCCTGGGAGGCGGCCTCCACCACCGGCTACCAGCAGACCCGGGCCATGTCCGCCGCGGCCTCCGGGGGCCTGGTAGGGGTGGGCGCTGGGCGGGGCTGGCTTTACAAGCTCCCCGCGGCGGATACCGACCTGGTGTTCGGCATGCTGTGTGAGGAGTGGGGGCTGCTCATCGCGGTGCTGGCGGTGCTGTCCATCCTGACCTTGGCGGTTTTTGCCGCCCGGTCCTGCCGGGTGAGCCGCTCGGCCTTCCCCACCATCGCGGCCTGCGCCGCCGGCTCCCTGCTGGTGGTCCAGACGGGGCTGAATGTGTTCGGGGCCATGGACCTGCTGCCTCTCACCGGGGTGACCTTCCCCTTCCTGTCCAACGGCGGCTCGGCCATGATGGCCTCCTGGGGGCTGCTGGCCTTTCTGAAAGCCACCGACACCCGGGAGGGGGCCAGCTTCGCCATCCGAAGGGTGAAGAACGGGAAAAAGGAGGCCTCCGGCCATGAAGAAGATTGAAAAACGGGCGGCGTTGTGCCTGGTGCTGGCCGGTTTTCTGGCCGCGGGGCTGGTTTGGTTCCTGGTCCGGTTCGCGGCGGACGGGAGCCGCTGGGCCTCCTCCCCCTTCAACCGCCACCTGTACAACAGCGAGGGCGCCCTCATCAGCGGCACGGTGCTGGACCGGAACGGAGACATGCTGTCCACGGTGCGGGACGGCAAACGGGTCTACACCGACGGCAAGACCCGGCGGAAAGCTACCCTCCACGTGGTGGGGGACCCCTACGGCAACATCAGCACCGGGGCGCTCAGCGCCTTCGCCCAGGAGCTGACGGGCTACACCCTTCTGGGCGGGGCCTACGGCGCGGAGAAGGGCAGCGACCTGTACCTGACCATTGACGCCGGCCTGAATGAGACGGCCTACGAGGCGCTGAACGGGAAAAAGGGCACGGTGGCGGTGTACAACTACAAGACGGGGGAGATCCTGTGTCTGGTCTCCGCCCCCTCCTACGACCCCCGGAGCATCCCAAAGGATCTGGAGACCAATGAAAAGTACGAAGGAGCCTACCTTAACCGCTTCCTCTCCTCCACCTTCCCCCCGGGGTCTGTGTTCAAAACAGTGACCCTGGCCGCCGCCCTGGAGCGGCTCCCGGGCCTGGAGGAGCGGACCTGGACCTGTGAGGGCTCGGTCCAGATCGGCGGCGGCACGGTGACCTGTACCTCCGCCCACGGGGAGCAGACCATCTCGGAGGCCCTGGCCAATTCCTGCAACGTGGTCTTCGGCCAGCTGGCGGCGGAGCTGGGGGGCGATACCCTGAACCGGTATGTGGAGAAGGCGGGGCTGACCGGCTCCTATTCCGTCAGCGGCATCCCCACCGCCAAGGGTTCCTTTGACCTGAAGGGAGTGGCGGACAGCGACCTGGCCTGGGCCGGAGTGGGCCAGTACCACGACAGCGTCAACCCCTGTTCCCTGATGGTGTACATGGGGGCCATCGCCAACGGCGGCAAGGCCGCGGTCCCCTGCCTCATCCAGAAGGTGGCCCGGCCCGGCCTGCCGGATCTCCCCCAATTCACCCGCTCCACCGGGCGGCTGCTGAACCGGGAGACGGCGGACAAGATCGCGGACATGATGGTCAACAACGTCTCTGCCGCCTACGGCACCAAACGCTTCCCGGACATGGACCTGGGGGCCAAGTCCGGAACGGCGCAGGTGGGGGCGGACCAGAAGGCCCACGCCTGGTTCGCCGGCTTCCTCCGGGATGAGGAACACCCCTACGCCTTCGTGGTCCTGGTGGAGAACGGCGGAAGCGGCGCGGAGGTGGCCGGGACCGTGGCCTCCAAGGTGCTGAAGGCGGCGGTACAATAAGGTCAAGGGGCGGCGGGAGCCGCCCCTTTTATCACGAAATGACGGCAAAAGGGCGGAATATGATCGCGGTAGGGCCGGAATGGCAGTTGCAATTGCGTGGCGCCCTATGTATAATGTATTACGAAGGATAAAAGGGCGCATAAGACGCCCGGCATGACGGCGCCGGACGCCTGCGGCCCGGGAGGGAACGCCATGGCCCAGACGGCCCAAGTGAACATCATCGCCCGCATCCGCAGCGATTTCTCCACCAAGTTCGGCATCCCACGGCAGAGCGGCCTGGTGGAGGAGCTGGAGGCGGCGGTGGTCTTTGAACCGGAATACCGGAACCCTGACGCCCTGCGGGGGCTGGAGGGATTTTCCCACCTGTGGCTCATCTGGGAGTTTTCCCAGGCGAAGCGGGAGAGCTGGTCCCCCACGGTGCGGCCGCCCCGGCTGGGGGGCAACCGCCGCCTGGGGGTGTTTGCCACCCGCTCCCCCTTCCGCCCCAACCCCATCGGCCTGAGCTGTGTGCGGCTGCTGGGGGTGGACCTCCATACCCCGGAGGGACCGGTGATCCGGGTGGCGGGGGCGGACCTGATGGACGGGACCCCCATCTATGACATCAAGCCCTACCTGCCCTACGCCGACTGTAAGCCCCAGGCCCTGGGCGGGTTCGCCGCCCAGCCCAAGGAGGCCAGCTTAAAGGTGGACTGTCCGGAGGAACTGCTGGCCCGGGTGCCGGAACAGAAACGGGCGGCGCTGCTGGGGGTGCTGGCCCAGGACCCCCGGCCCCAGTATCAGGATGACCCGGCGCGGGTCTATGGCATGTCCTTCGGCGGCCTGGAGGTGGGATTCCGGGTGGACGGGGACCTGCTGACGGTGTGCCGGATCGAGGGATAAACAGAAGGAGAGAAGATACACATGATGTTCATTGCAGTATTTCTGATCGCGGTGCTGGGCGGGGCGGTCCAGGCGGTCACCGGTTTCGGCGCGGGCGTGGTTATGATGCTGGTGCTGCCCCATTTCTTCGGCCTGATCACCGCGCCGGCCCTCTCCTCCGCCATTGCCCTGGCGCTGAACAGCTCGCTGGCCTTCCGGTTCCGCCGGTATATCCGGTGGAATCTGGTTTTGCTCCCCGCGCTGGTGTACACGGTGGCCAGCGTGACCACCATCCGCATGGTGGGGGACCTGAATCTGGACATACTGGAACTGGCCTTCGGCATTTTCCTGGTGTGCCTGTCCATCTACTTCATCGCCTTCTCCAAGCGCGTGAGCGTCAAGGCCACCCCGGTGAGCGCGTCGGTCTGCGCCCTGGTTTCCGGGATCTGCAGCGGCCTGTTTGGGATCGGGGGACCGCTGATGGCGATCTATTTCCTGGCGGCCACCGAGGGAAAAGAGGAGTATGTGGGGTGCACCCAGTTTGTGTTTTTCTCCACCTCCGTGGTCAATCTGCTGATGCGGCTCCACATGGGGATCTACACCCTGGACATGATCCCCATGACCCTGCTGGGCATGGTGGCCATCACCCTGGGCAAGCTGGGCGGCCTGCGGATCCTGGAGCGGCTGAACGCGGATATGCTGAAAAAGATCATTTACATCTTTGTGGGGGTCTCCGGAGTGCTGACCATCCTGCGGTAACTGAAACAGGGACAGAGACGGAAGAACCGGAAAAAAGCGGCGGCGAATGGCAGGTGTTCATAAAACAGTGTTAGCCCAATAACACGAAATGAGCATCTGTCAGACAGGATTGGTCAACGAAAAAACACGCCATATTCAGCTTCAAAGGCTGAGTATGGCGTGTTTTTCTGC
>Ga0129308_1001049_pt1 | contig 32704 bp, 44 predicted proteins | sample L827metagenome_FD_94440 | JGI IMG/M metagenome (GOLD analysis project Ga0129308, IMG submission 94440) | Ring-tailed lemur group fecal microbial communities from Wisconsin, USA - L827 metagenome | ecosystem: Host-associated > Mammals > Digestive system > Large intestine > Fecal | place: USA...
CGCGCAGTGGTTAAAAAGCGAGCATATTGTTTTTGTGTGTGATTGTCCTGGTTCAGAGTGATCTGTCCTCTGGGTTTACGCAAAGTTATCCACAACCGCTTTGCATTAAAAGACTTATATTTTCTTTCTTTTCTTTAAAAACTTAAAAACTTAGGGGAGTTATAACTAATTGATAAAGAAAAGGAAAAAATGGAAAACATGAGAGGATAGTACGTGGAACATGAGAGCTTGGTACGTTAAGCATGAGAGGATAGTACGTTAAGCATGAGAGCTTAGTACGTTAAGCATGAGAGGATAGTACGTGAAACATGAGAGCTTAGTACGTTGAATCCACAGATCTATCTGAAGATCTTCAGATCTTGTGATCTTCATGAAAATAGTATTTTTTTTATTCGTATTTTTCCCGCGTTGTTCCTCTTTGAGCAGGGTGTGTGGTATCTCATGGCATCTAAACATGAGTGGATTGTACGTTCGCATCATGAGTAAAAAAATTTGACTCTCATGTTTTGATTGGTAGGATGGAGAAAATAGCGAGGTCACGATGAGACTTAAAGTTATGATGGATGTGAATAAAAAAACAAAGATTCGTCACAGAAATGAACTAAACCATACTTTAGCCCAACTCCCCTTACCCGCTAAGCGAGTAATGTATATGGCGTTAGCTCCGATTGATAGTAAAGAGCCTCTTGAAAGAGGTCGGATCTTTAATATTAGAGCTGAAGATCTTGCTAGTCTTGCCAAAATTACTCCTTCGTTGGCTTATAGGCAGTTGAAAGAAGGTGGCAAAATTTTAGGAGCGAGCAAGATCTCTTTGAGAGGTGATGATATTATTGCTTTAGCTAAAGAGCTTAACCTCCCCTTTAATTCAAAAAATACGCCTGATGAATTAGACCTCAATATCACTGAATGGATTGCATATTCTAAGGATGAAGGTTACTTATCACTTAAATTCACTCGTACAATTGAACCATATATATCGAGTTTGATTGGGAAAAAAAATAAATTTACTACACAATTACTTACGGCCAGCCTCCGTCTGAGTAGTCAATACTCTTCATCTTTGTATCAGCTGATAAGAAAAAATTACTCTAGCTTCAAAAAGAAAAATTCTTTTGTTATTTCAATTGAAGAATTGAAAGATGAACTGATTGCCTATACTTTCGATGGTGACGGTAATACTGAGTATAAATACCCTGAATTCCCTATTTTCAAACGAGATGTACTTAATAAATCAATTGCAGAAATAAAGAAAAAAACTGAAATATCTTTTATCGGCGTTTCTGTTTTTGAAAAAGAAGGCCGTAAAGTAAGTAAGTTACAGTTTGACTTCATTGTTGATGAAGATGAGTTTTCTGGAAATGGTGATGATTCATTGACTGCTTTCAGTGAAGAAGATAGTGCATTTCTAAAAGAATTTGATAAAGCAGTTCCTCCTAAAAAAAGTGAGGTGAAACATGGCTAAAATCTATGAGTTTCCGCAGGGAGCCGAACGAAGTAAGCTGAAAAAAGAAATCATCCAGGAACGTAAAAAACGATTGCGAGAAACGAACGGTAACCCGGTTATCCGGTACGTTAAATGGTTCTGGTTTTATCTGCGTCTTGCAACGGCTGGCGCACTGCATTTAGTCTCTGTAATTACTCTGGCAGTCCTGGGGGCTTTTAGTAAAGCTATTTTCTGGATCGGTGGCCTGTTCTGTGTTGTTACTTGGTTCCACCTTGAGCGCCAGTTCTGGACGCCGCAAAATTTCACGATTCCAGTAATCGTAACGCTGTGGGGATTAAGTTTGTTTGCTACTCCCCTGATGGAGCTGCTTAACAAAAAAATGCCGTGGTATCGCCTCCTGGTTCCTGATGCAAAGCACACTAGCACTGAGGCAACCAATGATGATCAGCTGTGAAGCAGCAATGTTAGTCAGTCGGCTTGCAGTGCTTCTTTCAGCCTTTTATCATCGGTTTATCATAGCACACGAGTTGAGTTCTTTTCACTGCGATGCAGGATAGGGCAAACGCCGCAAAATGCTAGCATTTCGCTCGTTTGCCCGGTGACCTACAGTCGGTTCTTGTTGGAGAATTTTATGAAATATCAGGTGAAAGAGTTTGTTAATGAAAAATATTCTAAGGCTATTAACATTTTAAAGGATAACCTTAAAGAAAACTATCATGTTTTTTATGGAGTAAGATTAAGTGAGATTCTTTTTCCTGCCAGTGAGTATGGCACTGATGCATTCTTTAAAGAGTTTGAATCAATAAATAGTATTACTTTACCATTGATTATTTTTGAAATGAATGAACGTAAGCCTGTAGCTATCATCAGCTTTGAGCAAGTTGCTGGTTCTGTTTTTGTCGGACAATTTGATATTAATGTTTTGGTTGTTGACGACCTGTCTGAATTGCTGACTAATGAAACGCTGGATTCATTATACAACTGAAATGGGCTGTAATTTCGAATTTAAAAACACTGTCGATATGATGGGGAGTGAAGACTTTTGTCAGTTCCTGCGGGATGATGAAGAGTAATTAAAAATAAGCCCACATATTTGCGGGCTTAACAGATGCTTTATCATAATTTATTGCCTGTTATCCTCTAAGATAATTAATAATGGTCCTAACATAGTTGTAAATACCAATGCTGCTATACCAATCATACTGTACTTGTTTGGTACACATGACAATAATAAAGAACACGTAGATACAGTTATATAAAATATTCTGAAGTTACTTTTTTTAAGTAGTGATGATATATATATTATACATAACGCTATAAGACTAAACGCGATTGAATTTATCATTGTTTAATCCTCATTTAATTGATTTTATATAAATATCTTATTTGTTAATTAGCCTAATAAACCAGATCATTATATAGTTTATAATGCCTAAATCAAAGATGCAGTGTTCCATAGATTGAAAATCTCCTAAAGTGCCCTAATGTCTGGCTACAAACTGGCATTACTCACTTCACAAAATCTTCCGGCTTAATGCTTGATTTAAAGTCTTCTTCTTTCGAGCGTTCTGTCTGCCATGCTATATACCATACAAACAAAACAACAGTGCCAATGAGAAGGTAAAATGCTGGTTCCAGATATATTGATATATTACAGGCTATAACTTTGTCTGCCGTACAGATACCGTCACCTGAGAAGCTCCATATACTGTAACCCACGAGAAATAATCCAAGTAAAGGCTGCACACAGAGCGTGTAAAAATTGAATACAGATTTAATGATCTTTATGAGCATATTTTTATCCCCTTTAATAGTATGTAATAAAACACACTATTTATTCACGGTTGGTCTTCCTGCTTTCGGGCTGTTTTTCCTTATATCATCAAACAGCCTCCGGCGTTCTTCTGCTGATACCAGACGTAACGCTGCCAGTGCTGCTCTGATAACTTCAGCACGGCTTGCACCGTACTTGTTCTGGAACACCTGCGCTGTATCCAGATCATCATCTGTCATAGTCAGATTTATACGCGTTACTGCGGATGCCGATGCTGGTTTTTGTGCAGCAGAACTTACAAACTGGCGTAAATCCAGCGGTTTAATTTCCTGATCAATTTTCTTTGGGAGCTTTGCCATTAGATTCGGTATCCTGTTTTTTGTAAGGTGTGTAATTATACACACTATTAAGGGTGTGAGTATATCATCGCTTATAGTGTGTAATAATACACATTACAGAACATCCGTTTCTTTTAACAGTAATTCAATCTCTCCACGGGCTTTGTTTCCCCGTTTATCATCGTATTCATGTACGCCCATACCGCTGTTATAGGCTTTTTTATGCGCGGTACGCATATAGATACGCTGGCGGGGAACCGGAAGCCAGTCAGGATCATCATTGAGTTGTCGGCGCAGTTCTGACGCTTCGCTGTCTGACGGGTTAGTGGAACACTTATTCAGGACAATCCATGCTTTCATTGACGGATTGACTCCGGCCTGTGCTGTTTTAATGTCGAAAACCAGTCGTCCCAGCGTGTTGATCTCGATGCCTGCTCCTGGCTCAATGAATGTGAACAGAATGTCAGCACAACTCAGTGCCTTAACGAAGGCCGGAGATTTCATTCCTGGCGTATCAACAAACACATAATCAAAGCGGGCAGCCAGTTTTCTTGCCATCGCCGGAATATCTGTGTAGCACTCGAAATACGGTATTTCAGACAGCCGCTCGTTGGTTTTACGTTCCTCGATGAAGTCCTTGATGCTTCCCTGCGAGTCTGTTTCCAGGAAACAGGCTGTTTTCCCTTTCCTGATGGCACAGACACATAAGGAACAAAGCACGGTGCTTTTGCCTATGCCGCCTTTATGCCCTGCAACTGTAATGATTTTTCCCATCACAAAACCCTCCCGGTTAAATAGTGTGTATTAATACACAATCTTTTGTGGTGAAAGTATAACCGTACAATTGCGTGCTGGCAATAGTTTAATGGTGTGTATTATTACTCATTATTAAGACGCATCAGGGTATCCAAGAAGCTGTTTTGCAAGCTGTGGATCGCAGGTAAAGGACAGGCCACTTCCTGTCAGGACGTCCAGCGAAAAAACGCGGGTGTAAATCTCGGTGCTTCTTGCATAACGGTGTCCCAGCAGGGATTGCAGGACGCGCGGAGGAACGCCACTCATTGTCAGGTGCATGGCGTAACTGTGGCGGAACGTGTGAGGCGTGACCGGAACCGAAAATGTTACGCCGTCACGCTCTGCCCGTGCCACTGCGGTGTTTATCCAGTTCAGCGGTGTCTGTCTCGATGTTATGTCCCACACAGGCTGATGTTTGATCCGCTTTTTCCAGGTCGCCAGGTATTCCCGCATACGCAATGCGTATCCGGCATCCAGAACAGGAACCAGCCTTACAGCAGGCTCCGGTGGTTTTCTGTATCGCGGATCAGGATGTAATGGTGGATGCCTGGTGGTCGGGCGTCCTGGTCTTCTTTCTGCTTCTTTTAGACGTTGCTTGAGTGTTTTCAGGATCACCACGGGTTGCGGGTACTGCCGCGTCGGAGTCAGCATAAAATCGGCAGGTTTCAGCGCCAGAGCTTCGTTCAGTCGCGCTCCGGTATTCCAGAGCGTCTCAAAGTACATACGGATGTTCAGGTCATCGATGTAGGAGAGAAGCAGTGAGACTTCCGGTGCTATCAGATATTTCGGCATTCCTGCGCCAATCTGTGCAGCCAGATCCCGCATATTACGGGCTGCATCGGGAGAGAGGGTTAAATTCCAGGCGTCGCTACGTGAAATCTGGAAAATGCTGGCGGGTAAATGACTCAATTTTTTAATCTCCGCACCTGTTTTTCTGGATGTGCCAGCAATTATGACCTGAAGCAGAGGTGCGTCCGACAACAAAAATTCCGATCACCAAAAAAAAATTTGGACATTTTTTCCGATAATGCATTTTTGTCCAGGGGGATATGAACGACAGGGCAGGGCGAAAAGGAAGCGGTTATCCTGAATAACCCAGGATATGGCCACATATACCGGAACGGGGCACCAGATAAAGGAACAGAATTTGTGAATGTTGTAACTAATGAGGTATGGACAGAATGACCTGTATGTCTAACTGCCTGGCGAATTAAACCGGAGCGAGGGTAATCTTGTTCAAAAATACTGTAGCGGTCGCAGCTGAGGATCGCGCTGGCCAGCGCGATCGATGCGTCACCGGCGAGAAGCTGATTTGTTGTTTTACAGTGAGTTAGGTTGTTTGCGGTGCGAAAAATATCGGTGAGTATTTTTGATAGAGTCATTAACGGCGGTGCGCTACGTGAAATCCGTGAAAAAGTAGGGGATATACGTGGGGTATTTTTCACGTAGCAACACCATTACAGCCTACCGTTCAGCAGAACATCCATCATTTTTCAAAACCAGTGTAATACGTTTTGTTTGTTTCTCTTTCAAATCAGACTCAAGTCCTAAAAATGCAGCCCGAACATCATCGCGTTTCGCCCATTCAGCGATACTGGTGGGACTGAATGTGTAATTCACCTGCGTGATCTTCATTCCCATAGCATCACCAGGTTCGGTAAAATCAACTATCTCATCCACCTTATAATGACCAACGCAAAAATCAGGCCGTTCCGGAGACTTCAGATATTTTTTCCCCTCATCTGTCAGAGCATATTCACGACCTGGCACTTTCTTACCCGTCTTAGTAAAACCAATAACGTCATCAACCAGGGTATCTTTTACTGTTAATAAATCGGCTTTGACCAGTACATCCAGCGCAGAAAACTGTCGAGAATTTATTTCATCTGCCCGTTCCTGAGATGTATATCGATTAGCCTGAGCCACAGCTACCTGAACCGGATAAGGCTTACTATCAAACATTCCCAGCGGACTAATAGTAATGCATTCCTTCTCTAGTCGAGTATTAATAGCTTTTTCAAAGTTTTGCTTATTAGCATCTTTTGGTGAATCACACCCTGCCAGCAAGAATGAACTCAAAGCAACAAAAATAACCACTACTTTTTTTGATTTGATCATCATTTTCCCTCTTTATCAAACGATAAAATTTCTTGCCAGCGCCGCTGGCTGTTCTGTCCCCTCCATTTGCCGTCGCAAACAAGTTTGCGACGGCATCACGATTATTTTATTCAACCTGCCCAGGTTGCAGTTTGTCAAACGGATGTACGGAGTTACGTGACGTAAATTTCAAATGATAACGCCCTCCAGAGAAAAGGAGGGCTGTAAAATCATTTCTCTATGAGAAACTCATCAAGGGAGCGACCGCCAGCCAGTGCTTCAGCAATCGGTTTTGGCGCACGTCCACGACCAGACCAGTATTTAGTTTCACCATTTTCTTCAAACTGATACTTGGGAGGCGCTTTGGGTAATGTTTTTTTACGTGTTTTTGGCGCATCTTCGGTAATGCCAAGCAGTTCTTCCGGTGAGAAACCCTCTCCGGCGATTAACTGAAGCAGTTCCTGACGTTTCCGTTCACGCTCTGCTCGTTCCGCAGCCTCACGTTCAGCGTCCTCACGACGTTCATCAATAACAACATTCAGTTTTTCCTGCATTTCGAGCAACTGCTCAAAATCAATCTCACGGGCAAACACACGCAATGAACGAATATTCATCATAGTCCGGCTGATAATGCCGTATTCATCTTCTTTAGTCAGTTCGCTCATAATTAATCCTCTTGTTTAGTGGACGTACTTCCAGACGCCGGAAGGAACCTTATCATACAGTTTATTCATAACCAGTTCTGCGCGGCGATGATCTGCGGCAGAATAAAATGCCTCTGATTCTGATAAAGGCAGCTTGTAACGGTTAATCTCAATAACTTTTTCAAGAGTATCTCTTGATGTACATTTTCTTAACTGAAAAAGCCATTCCTGCTTTGTTTTCACTTCTTAGCCCTTGCCGGAAAACCCAGCTTCCCTGTTTTCTTATCCTCAAGGACAAGAACTGTATCATACGTTCCACCACTTTTCTTTTTAAATCCCTTAATCAAATCGGTTTTCCCTGATTTAACCAGTTTTTCGGCCTGTGCCTGGGTGATTTTCTTACCATAAAACTCACTCCAGATTTTAAATTCACATCCGGTACAGAAATAACCTTTCGGCCTGATAACAATATGTTTACCACAGGAAGGGCAGGGAGAGTCCATGCGTTGAAACTGCCCTGCTGGCGCAGCGGGTTCAATCTTCATCTCGCCCAGGTCAACATCAGAAATCATGCCTGTCAGTTCACCGTACAGATCATTAATAAACTGTTCAACCGTCAGGTCGCCATTTTCTATGGCAGCCTGCTTTTCAGACCATAATGCTGTCATATCAGGATTAACTGCTATACCAGGCAGGGCATCAATAAGCGCATATCCGGTATCAGTAGGAATAAGTTTCCCTTTTTCCAGCGTGATATAGTTTCTCTTCTTCAGCGTTTCCAGAATGGCAGCGCGTGTAGCTGGCGTACCAATACCGCCATGTTCATCTTTTTTGTCTTTATCCTTATCCTTCAACAATTTTTTAATCGTTGGATCAGTGACAAAATCCGCGACGCGAACAAGCGCAGCAAGCAAGGAGGCTTCGGTGAATAACGGCGGCGGTGTTGTTTTCTTCTCATTAACAACAACTTCTTTTGTCGTCAGTGTTTCTCCTGTGCGAATTTTACAGAGCAGTTCAAAAGCGGAATCATCATTATCTTCTGATTCACCGTCGTCTGTGGTTTCCGCGCCAAGAAACGCCTCAAATCCGCTGTCAGTTGTTTTTCTGGCACGGGCATAGAACGACTCATCACCACACTGAATGGCAACCGATACTTCCTGGTATGCTTTTTCAGGCATGAACTGAACAAGATAGTGTTGTGCGATCGCCAGGTAAACATTGCGCTCGTCGGTGCTGAGTGCGTTAACATCAGGCACACTGGCGGTCGGGATTATCGCAGTATGCGCAGTCACCTTTGCACTATTAAACGCTTTGCTTTTACGTGCAGAATCAATATCCAGCGACTGAGGAAAGACTGATTTCAGGGCATCGATAACCTGCGGCGCTTCGCTGAATTGTTCATCAGAAAGATATGAGCAATCAGAGCGGTTATAAGTAATTGCTTTATATTTTTCGCGTAGTTGTTGCGTAATATCCAGCGTTTTTTGTGCCGTCATTTTGAACTTCTTGTTCATGTATTGCTGGAGTCTGACCAGGTTAAACGGCAACGGCGCAGCCGTTTTTTTATCATCAGTTGCTGCCGCTTCAACTGTAGCCGGTTTTCCTGCAAGGGATGCTGCCGTTCCGTCTGCCCACGCCTTATCAAGTAATTTACGGTCTGTCAGCGGAGCAAATTCCCCTGGTTTCCAGTTCGCCCTGATAACATCAGCACCACGCTGAAAGACTCCGGTCATGGTGTAGTAAAAACTGGATTTATGGTTCTGGTTAGCACGGGTACGATTCACAATCAGGCCAAGAACGGGGGTCTGGACGCGCCCGACAGACAGAACGCCCTGATATCCTCTGGCTTTTGCAGGAATGGTGTAAGCACGCGTCATGGAGAATCCATAGACGGCATCGGCAACTGAACGCGCCAGCGCCTTAAGGTAAAGCCCTTTGAAATCACGATTATCTTTAAGATTTGCCAGTGCCTTTTTCACTGCCGGAAGCGTATTGTCGTTTATCAGAACGCGCTTCACTGGTTTTGTGTTTCCTGCATATTCCAGGACTTCATCAACAAGTAGCTGTCCCTCATCATCAGGATCGCCAGCGTGAACAATTTCAGTCACGTCTCCACGTCTGATAAGCTCGAGAATCGTTTTAACCTGTTTTGCTGCACTTTCAACAGGCTGATACTTCACGGGATAAAGACGTAAAGGAAGCGTTTCAACCTTCCAGGCTTTGTATTCAGGATTATAGTTTTCCGGCGGCTGTGATTCGATAATATGACCAAAACAGTTAGTCACAATGGCGTTATCACTTTCAAACCAGCCATCATGGCGGGTAAAATTGCCACCAAGTGCCTTAACAATATCATTTGCTACTGCGGGTTTTTCTGCGATAAAAAGTCTCATTTTGTTATCCTTTACATTGAATTAATCTGTTTGCACAACGAATAGCGCGTTCTTCTGATACTGCCTGTTGCCAGTTATCTTCACTTACAGGTTGTCTGAATCTGCGCTCACAGCCATTAAAGGCAAAAATTCCCTCACGGTTAAGTATATTCGTTGCGATATCCTGGTCTTTAATTCTCAAAAAGGCTGTTACAGCAAAACCAGAATATGAAGCAATTTTTGAAATGATGCATTCATCAGCTTTTATTAATGCGGCAAAAGGAACTATCTTTTGATGTCCACACGAAATCAAAGGGAGGGTGTGAATATCATAATAAGCTATTGAATGACAATCCATGCGGGTATCATCAATAGCTGCCAGCCAGAATCCTGTCTGGTCTTTTATTTTTCTGCTAATATCTGAATATGAAACACCAGGATTTAATAAATATCCACCATAGCAGACATGGAAGGGGTGAACAGATTCATCAATATCAGGAAGTTCTTTTACCGGATTTTCTTTCCAGTCCTTCAGAACGCCAAATTCAAGAGCATCCAGCAAAAACTTTCGATCAAATCCATCAAACAATGCATATTGCATAATAACCACCAAAGAGTATCCGATTTATATAACTAATGCACTTTCAATAGACGGTTGTCTTTTGAATAAAGAACAATCTGTATTCAATCGTTCAGACTGAATAGTGTGAAGTAAAAGGCTTTCTTCTCTGGACAGAAGGAAGTCACCCCATTCGAACTCTTTCCACATATCATGACTGTTTTCACCAGGCTTATTTAATAAGGACTCCATTTTGGGCTGGATTCTGGCTGGAGGCTTATTTTCATAAGCTGAATGCACCCTGTCACTCCACTTATCAAAAGAACCATTTAAAAGAATTTCCTGTGACACCATATCAAACTCATTATCTTTTATATAAGTATTAATCTGATGGTAAATTAGCCCCATATCTTCAATATCCCAGGTGTATCTGGTAGTAAACCATCTTAATTTTTTATCTGTTTGCAAAATAAGACCATTAACTGATTTTCTGCCTTTCAGCATTCCAACCCATACACATTTATTAGGCCACGGTCTGCCTACAGACAATGATTCACTATCAATTATAAAATCAAGCTCAGGTATGGAAATAGATTTAAGGCTACATTTATTAGCCATGAGATGATAAAGTTTAGGAACAATATGTATATACATAGTAATTTCCTTTATCTTTGACGTACTCAAAGAAGCTCTGATTTGTTGACCTCATGGTGAACCAGTTCACCATTGCGTAAGACAAACAGATAAGAAAACTTTCTTTCCTTGTCTTTCAGCCAGTTTTTGTATTCAGAAAGAATAAACGCCCAGTCATCGGTACTGTAATGAGATTCGATGACGCCAGAGTGACAACGACTACCGTCATCATACTTTTCACCTGTGAATACAATACCCTCACCTGGAACTTCGATATAATGACCACTGTTCCATTCAGGGAATGGGGGAATATCAACCGACATTTCCCCTATTTTATAATCAATAACTCTCGATACACCGATTATTATCGTTATCATCTTTTCTGGTCTCCAGATTCATTTAAACCAGCCATACGGATATGCAGGGAACGTCAACCAACTCTCAATCAGGAATTCCGTTTCTTCATTCCAGTAAAAATAAAACCCTCTTTCATTGAACCAGACCTTAAAACCATTGATATTGCCTATTTCTTTTGCGCCAGAAAGTAGACGTTCAACATAGTAATAAGGCTCAAATGAATCGAGAGTAGTTGTTTTGACGAAATCCTGACGAGATAATCTTAATATAGTGTCACGTTCATCTTCAGGGTCAACTGTTTTTCCTGTAATATCAAAACCAATACATAAAGTCGCACCCGTCATAGCTTGTGTTACGTATTTCTTCCAGAGTTTATTATTAATAGTTATTACATGATTCTGAATTATATCTACGAACTCTTTTCTGACTATATCACCGTAATCCTCGACTCTTTTTTCAGGAACGCTGATAACAAACTCAACAGTATCACCTTTATCATGGTTAAACAGAGGCTTTAAAAGTTCTTCGCTTTCAAAATTACTTCTGAATGCAGCTACATCACGAACAAAACAGGACATATATTCATATTTTTCATCCTTAAACATCCCCTGTAAATCTTCACCATGTTGCAAGGCATACTGACAGACTCGCTCATACAGGGATGATTCCGTTATAGTGACGTAAGCTGCACCTTCTGTCATTAAATCACTGACACGGATATCAGCACTAATCTGAACTTCACCACTGATTCTTTTATTGAATCGTTCTTTATCATTTTTTGTCATCATTGTTTTATCCTCTGATTTAAAGATAAGCCTTTAATATTGCGCAAAGATAAAAAGACAGAATCATTAGTAGCTATAATAAAAAATGATAACTATCTCAACTGTTTCAGATATATTAAATTTTCTGTATATAACTCCTAATAAGAGATGAACCGTTGCCACCCAGAAGGCAAAGAAACAAACCACGAACACTGAATTGTCGAGTAAATCGTATAACGAATACATCCAGTGACCAGCCGGATATGGATGCATACAACCTAAACACATTTTGTGTCTCCTTAATTTTTTATACGCCATTCCCACGGTGGCACCGGATTTGTATCAGCCCATAAACCACGCTTTTGTTCCTGCGCTTCCCGTTGCAAAGCCGGTAATGATTTATCTGTGTTGTAACGTTCATATACCCATGCAGCGCCAGACTGAACCATAAAGCGGCTGGCATCCGTGCCGTTCGTCGTGAACACATGACCGATAATGCGTCCGTAGCGGTCTGTCTGCGTATAAGAGACGGTAACAGATTGTCCTGCGAGCAGAGCTTTAAGCTGATTTGCTGACCAGTGCCCGAAAGCCTGTTTCTTTTCAGGGGCATCGATATTTATCAATCGGACCCGAATCGGAACTTCATACACAACAATTTTCGCGGGTAGCGTTTTAACTTCTATGGTGTCGCCATCGAGAACGCGAATAACTTTCCCCTGAAGAATTTCCTGGTTTAATGTATAAGGTATTCCACCTGCATTTGCAGACTGAAAAACAGTAAACAGGAATAAAATAACGCTTAACAAAATTCTCATTCAACGTCTCCTTTTCTGTTTCTACGATAAAATAATTCTTCCAGCGCAGAAAAATTAAAGGTAAGCCAGGCCACAAAGCCCACAATAACTGATGACCAATAAAAATATCGAATAGAACCGTCAACAGATTCCTGCCAGTCAGCAGCATCAACTAACGTTGTTATACATTTATTTTTTAACACGGGTTCAGGTGGTGACTTTGTCAAATCAACATCCTGTGGTGCTCCTTTTTCGAAAAGACAGACGTTAACCTTATCAGAAGGAGTATTGTCTATAAGATTCCTTGCCTCTTTTAAAAATGAACCAGCAATTGAGTTATTAAACGAAAAATACATAAAAACAACAAATAAAGCTATTGATGGGGCCGTGATAAAACTAAAAACAAAAACGCGCCGAAGCATACGATTGACATAACTGAATTTATTCATCATAAAACTAACGCCCTTCGGTTGTTCAACCCCGCAAATTCCAGATTGAAAATCTGGAATTTGCGGCGTTTACCTTTATCTTTGTTCAGAATGATTCTGGATAAATTTTATTTCATCAATTATCTTCAATTGAAATACGCTCTGGTATAGTCCTGGAACAATACTTTGTGAAAGAAGTTTCTTTGCAGTTACCTATTTTACCGGGAACGATCGTTGCCACGTAGTTCTGAATGATGGCGTTCATAGTCTTATCATCCAATGCATGAGCAGGATTACCAGCTATAAAGCCAGAGTGACCTGCTTTTATTACATTAAGAAAATCAATCTTTTCTTTTTTTTTCATATCATCTACCCCTTAATCTTACCGAACTTACTCATAATTATTGTCCTGCAAATAAAAGTCCGACACAGACTGATAGTAGCACTTTGCAAACTCCAGATTAGATCTGGAGCCTGCAAGAATGACATTAAGATTACTTACAACCTTCTGACCAGCCAATACGATTCATAGCTGGAGAACAATCAGATTTAACTAATTTACCTTTCATCCATTCAGCTTGTTTTTTCCCCGCATCGGTATTCTCATAGCTTTGTCGTTCAATATTACTTGCACCAGTTTTCTGACTGTTAGCCGAGTTCTGTTTTGCAAAAGCAGAAAAAGTCGTCAGTGACAGAATCATTGCATAAACTAATGGTTTCATTTTTATCTCCTTTCACGTATGTAGATAGTTTATTACCAGCCACCCGCAAAACCTGCGCCAAGAACAGTGTTATGAGATGAATCCCATGAAACGTTAAGGCGCACGTTTGTATTTAATGACGTTTTATATTGAATGCCTGCTGCAATCGCATTTCCATTCTGATAATTACCAACACCAATACCATATGAGAAACTATTTTCAGCAACATACGGGATTGATGATATTGCTGTTACACCTGCAATACCGGCATTAAGACGTTTTTCCGCACGTTCAATTTTACTGTTTAATTGTTCGAACCTCTGATTTGATTGATTGCTTAACTGACTGAATCGGTTATCTGTATAGTTATTCGCATTTAGTTCAGCTTTATCGGCTGCATTCTGAGCATACTGTATGCTTTGCTCGTATTTTTCATTGGTATAACTGATACCTTGTTGATATTTCTTATCCGTATAGTTGTTTGATGTGCTGATTGCCTCATTTTTGGCATTGTTGATATTGGTATTCAACTCTGTCTTCGTGTCACTGATTTTATTGTCAGTGTAGCTATTTGATGAGCTGATCGCGTCGTTCTTTGCCTTGTCGATACTGGCGTTCAGCTCCGTTTTCGTATCACTGATTTTATTGTCAGTGTAACTGTTGGATGAACTGATCGCGTCGTTCTTTGCCTTGTCGATACTGGCGTTCAGTTCTGTCTTCGTGTCACTGATTTTGCTGTCAGTGTAACTGTTGGATGAACTGACCGCTTCGTTCTTCGCCTTGTCGATACTGGCGTTCAGTTCTGTCTTCGTGTCACTGATTTTGTTGTCAGTGTAACTGTTGGATGAACTAATCGCGTCATTCTTCGCCTTGTCGATACTGGCGTTCAGTTCTGTCTTCGTGTCACTGATTTTGCTGTCAGTGTAACTATTGGATGAACTGACCGCTTCGTTCTTCGCCTTGTCGATACTGGCGTTCAGTTCTGTCTTCGTGTCACTGATTTTGCTGTCAGTGTAACTGTTCGACGAATTGATCGCGTCATTCTTCGCACTATCAATATTCGTATTCAGTTCATTTTTAGCATCTGTAATTTTATTGTCTGTATAGTTGTTTGCGTTCTTTTCTGCCGCTTCAGCTTTTTCTGCCGCATCCTGGATTGCCTGGTTAGCTGTCGATTGAGCATTTTGAGCAACCGTATTAGCAGAGTTCGCTGTATTTTGCGCCGTATTCGCTGTGTTCTGTGCATTTTGGGCCGCTGAATTAGCCTCATTTGCTGTTGTCTGAGCTTTATTCGCGGCTGTTTGCGCGTTTTGCGCAGTAGACGCAGCAGTATTCGCGACAGACTGCGCATTTTGGGCTGTAGAAGCAGCACCATTTGCAACATTTTGAGCATTCTGTGAGTTTGACAGCGCACTATTGGCTATGCCTTTTACACCATCAACACAATCCGAAATATTAAGAGTCTCCTTGTTACCCGTAAGGTGATACTCACAATCTGCATATGAACTACCAGCAGATAAGCACAATAAAATAGCTATAATAGATTTGGTTACTTTCATTTCTGATACCTGTGATTGTAACTAATCATCACATTTCGTTGGCGCGAAATGTAATACTTGCAGTACCCTGATACCCGTTGGCGCGGGTATCAGGTTTTTATCAGCCTCTGACACGACCAAACTTACTCATGATTTTCGATATAGCCGCCGGATCAGCCGTTGAACACTGATTTAAAAAATCTTTACGAGCATCAAATGTTTTACTCCAGCGAATACTCCCCTTTTTCTTTTTCAGAATATTAAAAAAGTCTTTTTCAGCACTTCTGCACTCACTTCCCCCACCTTGCCCGACTGCTTTTCCATATAAGCAAAGTACCGAGGCGCAAGGGTCAGATGCATACGCAGGTGCTGTCAGCCAGGACACAGTAAAAATTACGATTAGACCTTTGCATATCCTTTTCATGGCAACCTCTGAACATTTATTCTCGAAAGGGAGATTTCAACATAGTCATTATTCAACCATCTTTTTAGTGGCTGATATTCAATAACACCTGTTGCACCATTTTTTCTTAGCCAGTCTTTCGCTGACCAGTAACTATCAAAAGAAGATGTCCTTACAACTATTTTTTCAGAGTGGGCAACTGCATAAAAAACAGAATCATCGTAAAGACGATTTTCTGGTTTAAAATCAGGCAACACCTTACTCCATAAGGAATTTATATTATCTGATTTAATAACGTTAGATGTTGGTGTCCAGTTCATTATTTGTGTATTCATAACTTCAGGCCGTTTTTCCCATTCAACCTGTGGCGGTTCAGGTGGAGAGGAACAGGCTGTGAGGAGAAGAATACTGATCATAAGTATTTTTTTCATAGCAAAACCTCAGACTCCAGCTCCCCTACGGAGAGCATTTTTTCTTTTGACGGATATTTAAGCCCTTTCACACCAAATATTTTTTTCGTCTTATTTAGTTCCATCGTCAATGATGCCAGTTTAGGACTGACCTTCATTAACCTGTCCATAAAATACGGATCAAGGTAATAAAGTGCCTTTTCTGCTTTAACAGGGTTCTCCCCCTTCAGGATGATAAATTCTTCTTTAAAGTCCAGCGTTCCCAGCTCCTGTGGAAGCACCAGTGCTCTTCGGGCTTCACTTTCTGATTCGCCCTGTGAAGCTGATCGTCCCCGGCTCTTGCTTGTGCTCTTTGATGTGGTTGTAATATACCCAAGTTTTTCTGATATCTTCGCGGCATCATCCTCTTCGCTGACAGCATAGATAATACGGCATGGATGAGCACTCATCAGCGTTTTGGCTCCCTCAATACCATAGATTTCATTTAGCTGACTGATATTCTGATAAATCGTCAGCAGTTTAAGTTTAAAACCTGCAATATACCCTGACCCCTTTTTAATAATTGGCATATAACCAATCGAAGGGAACTCATCAAGAAACATCAGGCAGTCATGTTTCAGGGTGGGATCAAAATCAGGATTTTCACGCAATGTCACTTCAACAACAAAGTTGAAAAACAGGTTCAGAAAATCGTAAGCCAGAGATATATCTTCCGCATTAACACCGACATAAACAGTGATATCTTCCCGTCGCAACTGACGGAGATCGAAATCATTACCATCAGTACATTTACGAACGGTTGGGAGATAAAACAGGCTCATTTTCTTACGGAAAGAACCATCAATGCTTGAACGCTGTTCATCTTCCGTTTCGTGATATTCCCTGATTTTGGTCAGGGCATCGCGCAAATGATACAACGCGTTTTCATCAAGTCCATTTGTTCCCTCCAGTTCTTCCCGCTTACTGAGTATCAGTTCCCTGTCAATATTGCTGTACAGGTCGACGACAGAACCGATTGAGAAAACGGGTTTAAGCCCGAACTCATTAAGCCAGGACGGCTCATAGTTAATAAAGAAATGAAGCAACTTAGCCAGTCCTGTCCAGTACTGACCAGCAAGGTTATTAAAGTGCGCTTCTGCCCCTGTCATGCCGTAAGACGGAAACAGAATTTCAATCAGTTTAAGCAGATCCTTAGCACCACTCTCTGCTTTTAAATCAATATAGAAAAGGGGGTTAAACTGATGTGTCTTACTGTTGAATGGGTCGAGAAGATAAACTTTATTACCCAGCAGTATTTCACGCACCTTACTGGTGATTTTCCACAATTCCTGTTTTGGATCTAACGCAATCAGAGAGTGTTTTCTGACCAGAAGATTAGGGATACCAATGGCGGCACCTTTACCGGCGCGGGTTCCTGCACCAAGAGATACAAAATCCGGGGCGGTATACCACAGATATTTTCCTTTATACGCGCCGACCAGAATATCCGTATCATTTTCTGTCTCCCACTTAAGCAGTTTTGATTTTTTTAAATCATTGTCACTGGCAAACTTCGCATCACCATAAAGAGCAACATCCATTTTATTCAGTTGCCAGATAACAAAAACAGGCACAATGAGAGACGAAACCATACCTGACAAAAGAGAAGGTATGGCAGTCAGTCTGATATCTGTACGTATATTACTCTCTGTTATTATTTTCCAGAGCAACATGGAATCAAAATTTTTCCATATATACAGTGGTGTTTTTCCGTTCAGGAAATAAACAGCAACAGAACCAGCATAATAGGTCACGAGACACATAACCAGACCGATAAAAACCCACTGGCCTTTATCTGGAAGTTTTAAAGACATAATCACTCCTTCAGTTTTCTGAAATAATCATCAAAATGAAGTTGTCTGTAGTAAATGCCGGAAGCGAACCGAAAATCTTCATCATCAAGGTATTTAATACTCATGATAATATCAATATTACTCAGTACACGTCTTAAAATGACATTGAATGGTAGATTCTGACATTCAGGATTCATATAACATCGCTGGACAATCCCAAGCACGGCATATTCAGGACTACTTTCGTGAACGGTGGTAATGTTTCCTGCATGGCCTGAACTCGATGCTTTCAGAAAATCCCATGCCTCAGCTCCCCTGATTTCTGTCATCAGAATCCTGTCCGGATTCATACGAAAACAGGAACGCAGAAGACTCGCTGAGGTAATAATCTTACTCTCCCCCTCTGCCGGATAGTAAAGTTTTACATGGTTTTTATGAAATCTGAATTTTGCCTCATCAGTATCTTCAATAGAAATACACCGCAGATGATGCGGTATATATTCCAGACAGGCATTTGCAAAGGTGGTTTTACCTGACCCTGTTCCTCCACAGAAAACTATCGTTTTCCCCTGACTCAGTGATTCAGGTATAACCCGTTCAAAATATCCGGAAGTGATTAAAGCAGAAATATTATCTTCCATAACAGAGTCACCACTTAAACCACTGACGCGTGAATAAAATCCCTGTTTTATAAATTTGTCATGACTGATAAAAATACCTGACGGCTTACGGATTGTTATAGAAACAGTATCTTTTTCAGTTGCCGGTGGGATCACAACCTGAACACGTTCTCCACCCGGAAGCGTGGCAGAACGCAGGGGATATTCAGGAGTCACAGAACCGCCGTCATGAAAATCGGCCAGTGTGGATGCAAAAGAAAGACAATCACTGTAACTCATCTTTTGTTCATACCATTGCCACTTTCCCCTGACCTTTATAAATATTTCTCCTGGTCGGTTAACAGCGATTTCCGTGACACCATCAGTCTCATTCAGCCAGTGATAAAAATAGTCGTTAACCACATCATAAATCAGATGTCTGTTTTCGTTATTCACATTAACCCCCTTTCATTTTCAGTTTATAAATACCTGAAAAATCCAGATCCTGACCGACAATCAGAGTAATAATTTCTCCCTGATTTTTATAAAGCGTTGGCGGGATATTCACACTATTAGAAAATGCTTCGCGTGCTATATCAGCAAAAGCCTGGCGGCTGTTAGCTGTATAGTCCGTCTGACTGTCCCTGTTATTCTGAGCAATACCACTGGCCGCCTGACTTAAATCCGGTATCATCCCGACCATCATTGCACCAAGAAAACGCTCACTGAAATGAGTGTCAATCCAGCCAGAAGCACCGGCTTCGCCTAACGCGCCAGCCGCCTGTGAGTCAACCAGGGGAATATCAATAAAAGGCTTACTGCGGGTACGTAGCTTATAAGCCATAACAAACACACGCCCTTGTCCATGATTTAAAGACCCGGCCTTATACATCAGTTTTGCGGCGGTTCCTCTTTCGATAAGTTTTACATTGCCACTGGCGCTGTATATATCACTGTTGACCGTACATTCCAGTTTCCCCGCCAGGTCAGAAACAAAACGCCTGTCCAGTGAACAGGGAATTGATGTCCCTTCCGGGATAAACAAATTTGGGTCATATGGAAGTTTCGTTATTTTCGCCAGTGGCGCAGATTCTGTAGCCTGTGCGGTTGCTTTTGCTTCATCCTTTTTATCGCTTTCTGGCTCACTGGCCGCAGTATGTGAAACTGACGTTCCCGCTGAACTGCTGCTGTTTCCTGCCTGGCTGCCATCAAGAGAAACGTCAAGTGCACGGCTGAAGCTCTGCTGTTTATTTTCCGGCGGTTCAGTCTTTTCAGAAGAAATGACTTTTTCTTCCTCTGGTTTCTCTGTTTTTTTCTGTGCGGTATTAAAAGGATCGATATCTTCGCTCAGTCCGGTCTGACGTTTAGCCGCTCCGGTTGCAAGCGGCTGACTTGCGGGTTTCTCATCCCCTGACGACACAGAACGGATAATGGACGGGATATAATAAACAGAAACACCGGCAGCAAGCAGAAGAAAACCCACGACGAGGATAATCATCCCTTTACGTGATTTTTTAAGTTTTTCAATACCAAGCTGCAATGCTGGCTTGCCAGGCTCTTCTTCCGGGGTCTTCCCGGCCTGTTCCAGTTCTTTCTGTCTGCGTTCCCGTAACTGCTGTTCAATTTCGGTTGCAGTCGGGATTTTATTTTCCTGTTCAGTCACTGGATCACCTCTTTCTTAACATCCGGGGATACCGTATCTCCGGCTGGTAAACGTACTTTTCCGAAGCCCTGGTTCTCAATCCCCACCACCTGCTCACCAAGACGTAAAACAAAACGCTTATCAACCGGTACGCCAACAGCCGTAAAACTTCCGCTCTGTTTAATCACAGGATTGGTAAGAGTCTCCTGCATACCGTTCATCACAAAGACGCTGGGAATTTTCTTTAACGGACTGAAGCCGAACCAGGTATAACGACCATCGTCATATGCATAATCAGGGCTGATATCCTGGCTGCCTTCAGCAACCCGCTTCCAGTACTGCCAGTTACGGGGCGATTTCGCATTTTCCAGGGAACGGTTGATTGCCTGTTCCTCCAGGCGTCTGGCAAGAGTCTCTGTGCGTTTCTTCTCAATTTCGGCCTGTTCTTTCCGGCGTTCCTGCGGATACTGGTAATTCACCACAAACGCAATTTTCTCCGGCTGTCGGAACGTTCTGGCGTTCAGCTCCATGCTGTAATTACGTTTCGTGGTACGAACAAACAGATTCGTTCGCCAACGTTCAAGCTCATTTTCCGGGTCAAGAGCAACACTGACGGATTCAGAAGAGGTATTACCGTTTTCATCCGTATTATTTTTCTGAACAGTCTGTTTAACAGGACGAACTTCCAGATATACCAGGTTATCTTCTTTATTAACCGCCCATCCCTGCGGAAAACCAGTTCTGGCACTGATAACTGTTTCATCTTCATCAAATACCAGTGTGGTGGTGTATCCAACGGCACTGTTAATTATGGTGGTATTATTGGGGTTATAACTGACTATCTGATTGCGTGGGTCAAAGCGACTGCCTGAAGGAAGAACAGCAGCATGACAGACGTGCGCCGCCATCAGAAGCGCCATAATTAACGCTCCTTTATTCATTTTCATATTATTAACCTCTGGCTTCTTTATCGCGAACGTAGCTTGTTACAACGAACTTAAGAGGATTGTTATTACGTTCCCCTGACACCATTTCAACCTGCGGTTCGATACGATAAGTCAGGCGAACATTCCAGAACTCCTGGCGGGTTTGTCCGGTAGCAACATCCCTGATGGTCAGACGAAAACGAATATACGCACCGATATCTTTATCATCCGTCCGTGACGAGGGTGAAATTATGACAGATGGATTATCCTGAACCATTGCCGTTTTTTCTGCTTTGTTATAAACAAGTTTTGGTGCCTGTTCGCTGTTAAATAATGCGTTATAATCTGCCGCGACATTCTCCGCGCTGTAAGCCATTACATAATCATAATCATGCTGGAGACTAAAAAAATTATAACCTTCACGATGTTTTATATACTGGGTGATAAAATATCGGGCAATGGCTTCATTTTCAGAAAGATTTTCTTTTTTAACGGAAGTCAGACGTTCAGCCACGCCTGTAACTTTATCGATAAGGTAAGCATCAACAACTGTTGTTTTCAGTGGCAATGCTGCATTTAATGCAAGTAAAGACAGTCCACCAATTAACATGCCACAGACACCACCGAATTTATAGATACGATTCATTCTCTCCTGTAGTGCAATGTTTTTTTCTTCAAACGAAACTGATGAGTCAGTAACGTCTTTTTTATTTTTAAATCCGGGAAGTTTAAATTCCATTTTGCATTACCTCAGCAGAATTAACAGGTTCGCTTTTCCCGGAAACGGGCGGTAGTTTATGTGACGCCTGACAACCAGCGAGACAAAGCGTCACGAAGACCACAATAAGTAGTTTCATAATATGAACACCTGTATAACAGATTAATATTTACAGAAGACTCAGTCTGAACAAAGAAAATAGATCGCGCCAAGCCCGTTAATTATGAAAAGAACATTTAAAATGGTATCAACACTCATAATTAAATCACCCTCCATACATTTTCTTTGCCCTCTCAATAGCTGCCTGACGAAGCTTTTTGGCACCAATATTAACGCCCTGTCCGGCCAGGTTAGCGGTCTTACCCGTTATTCCCGGAGACTGTCCAAACCCGCCTTCCTGACGACGCAGACCTTTCCATGCACCAATACCGGCATTTCTGCCCATACCAAGTGCGCCACGCGCCATACGGGATGCACCGAAAACGCCAGCACCAATCCCCATAGCGGCTGCGCCCTGCATGGCACCTTCAACACCCACACCTGCAATCTGTGAAGCATAACTTTTCGCCTGCCAGATAATCCAGGCCATGAAAATGCCAGCAGCTAATGAAGTTACTCCCGTTTGAAGAAGATTGTTTTCTGATGCTGTAGCAATAGACGTACTTAATGCCATGTTTAATTGCCATGTCCCAGCTCTTAGTGCTAATGCTGCAAATAGAAAAACCAGTAACGAGCTAAAATTAAGCTGTAGCCAGCTATTAAACATTTGCCGAAGGAAACCAAACATCAAACACATGATAAATATTGGCGCAGTGACAGAAAGTAATAGTAATGTTAATTCAGCAGATGCAAATACTATAGAACAAAGCAATAATGCCAAAACACCACCAACATAAGTTAATAAAGCACCAATCCCACCGGCAACAGGCACAGTAGATGTATCTTTATCAAAAATAAGAGTTGCAACTTGTATAACCTTCACCCATAACTGATCCATCCATACCCACGGATCTCCCCCTGCCAATGTATTTTTCAATCCATCAATAGCATCTGTTGCTGATGTAAGTATTCCCCCTGTATTCTTAACAAAAAGCAATATTATGTAAAACCTACAGATATTCCAGATAAAATCAGGTACAGGTGTCTGTTGTTTCCTTGCTAATACAGTAAAGGCATACCATAAAACATACAGAGAAACTCCATATTTACCAAGAGTATAAGCCACATCTGAATATTCACTTAATTTTCCAGATATACTCTTATTGAGAATATTAAATATAACTTCATGAGTTGTCTGAAAAAAATCAGAATCAAACCCAGGAACACCTCCCGCATTTGCGGGAGAGGTTACATTACCTGATAAATCAGTACCATCCGGTATACCAGTGACAATCCCCATACATCACCCTCAATTTATTGGTAAACCAACCGCCTTTCTCCGTTCAAAAGACAAATGTGCTCGCTTAACGTTCTTACAATTATCAGAATCGCTACCAGACTTCTGACACTCTTCAAATTTTTTGTATGTCTCCTTCGGATGTGCAAGCCACCAATCAACCGATTTTGTTTCTTCAAAACATCCAGAAAGACTAAAAACAGATATAATGACAAGGCCAGCAGTAGCGATACTTTTCATTTAATCATCCTCATATGATTTCATTGCCATATAAGCTTTTCTGTAAGAAGGAGGCACGGCTTCACGTTGCTGTTTTCTGAAAGAAGCCTGAGCCATCTTCTCTTTATATTCTGCAAGATCTCGTTGCTTATCGCGATACATTTGATACTGAAATTTGAGCTTCTCGAACTTCAGTTGTTCAAGTGCCACAGCGTTTGTTGCATCCTGCGTGGCCTTCGTATCCTTCGCATTTTTGACTTGATCAATAAGGTCTTTCATCGTCTGGTTGTCCTGACGAAGCTTGCTCTCCAGCTTGTTACCGTATTCCACGCTTGCCAGTTGAGAAAGGAACGTCGCTTCACATCCCCGTACCAGGTCGCCGGAATATCCCAGGTTCTGGCAGGTATCCGTTACCCTGTAATCTGACAATAACGATTTGGCCTGTTCCGATAACGCCCCTTCAGGATTTTTTATGTAATCGTCAATAAAAGCATTCCCCTGATCATAAATCTGCATCAGTTCCTGACTCACTGACTGTGCGGACTGCACCAGTCCCTGCACATCACGGATACCCGTTTTTGACAGCAGCTCCTGTTTGTACGCATTTATCTGATTTTCGTAATGTTTTACCGTTTCCGCCCATTGCTTAAGGCGTTCTGTCCATCGTCCGGCTTCAATCGCCCATTCCGGGTTGGCGTCGATGGCAACAGGTATCCCCGCCTGAGCGCCGGAAATAACAATCAGGGAAGCGACGACTGCCGCCATAATTTGCTTTTTCATTGGTGATTCCTCAAATCAGGTTCGCCTGTTCCAGATAGGTATCAAGCCACTCTTCCGGCTTCATTCCTTCTTTCCAGATTTCATCGAACAGTTCTAACTGGGGTTTTGATGCACTGAGAACCGGTAAGTAATACGCTGCTTTTCCCAGCTCCAGTCTGGCAAAAGCAGCAAAATCATCACTTTCACCTTTCCTCTGTGGGTTCTTAACAACCAGGAACTGGCGGGACAGCGGATCAATAGCTTTAATTTTGTCAAAATAAAGCTCCCTGACCTGCAAACCATCAACATATTCACTACGTTTGGCTTTCGGGTTTGCCAGATAAATATGAGTGGCGCATTGCTCACGAACCGCTGCCGCAATGGGTGATTTAATCAGTTCATCCGGTGACTGTGTGGCTACGACAAGCACCATATCGAGTTTACGTCCGGTTTTCAGCTTGTTGTAAACAAAGTCCCTGAACGCTTCGTTATTGATCCATTGCCAGAACTCATCCATGTAGATAAGAAGCCTGCGACCATCGGCCAGCATGGTAACCCGATAGATGAGATAGAATGAAGCTGCACTGGCCAGCACCTTATTATCCAGGAACTCCGTGCCATCAATACCGAAAACATCCAGGTTATCGACATCAAACGTGTCTTCCCGATTGTCGAACACCCAGCCAAACTCTTCCCCCTGCGTCCACGGCTTAAGACGGGCTTTAAGTCCATGACGTTTGGTTTCAGTATCATCCGGCTCCTGGATAAGAGGCCGTAGTTTACTGATGGGATAAGAGCGATCTGACCGTTGCATAAGACGTTCAACCGCATCTGAAATCAGGCTGTTCTGGTAATCATCGAGCGGCTCACTGTTGAGAGTACAAAGCAGCCTCACCAGGTCCTTCATAAAAGCGATATTACGTTTTGTTGGCGGCAGTGCGGCGGGATTCCAGCCTGTCGGCTCTCCCTCCTTCACCCGGTAATAAGATCCCCCCATAGCCCGTATACCGACTTCACCTGCCCGGTCTTTATCGAAAAAAACCGTGGTCAGTTTTTTCAGTTTTCTGTTTGCAGGGAATGATTCCGGCGTACCGAACTGCTGGGCGGCAAATGCTTTTGTCATCAGTAATACGGTTTTACCCACGTTAGACGTACCGAGAATTTCGGTATGCCCCAGCGTCGGGTTCTTACCGAAGAAATTCTGATGTTCAGTCGTCATATGGTAATTCAGATGGTAGATATCATTACCTGACCCCCGAAGAGTAATCAGTTTTTCCCCCCAGGTATTTCCTTTTTCTTTTCCTGAAAAGAAATTATGAAAACTTTCCATTTCAGCAAAATTAAGACTACTGAGGGTACTCAGACGAGGGCGAAGCGTATAATTTCCTGGAAGCTGAGCAAAATAAGCTGCGCCAAGACTCAGTGTTGAATAAGTGACAATCAGCCCCAAATCTTCCAGAGTGGAAGTCACGATATTGGTGTCTTTCACCAGACGCTCCGGTGAATCCGCAAAGACAACCAGGGTCTGATGCGATTTCCCGAAAGAAATATATCCGCTGGAAACCATATCCAGTCCGACTTTCAGATCTGCCAGCAAAGATTTGGCAGCATCATCCGTCATTTCCAGCTTATCGATCTGATCATCCAGCGCCTTAATCGCTGACTGCTTATCCATCGCAGTAAAGGACGATGTCACGACATACTCAACGGGGAGATACATCAGAGCATCCAGAATACCGGCATCCGTCTCCTGAAAATAATCCTTAATCTCTATGCAACGAAAATACCGGGCATGGTCTGACGCGGTAATTTGTCCGGCATCATTACCAAAGAACAGGTCTTTTCCTCCCAGATATGTATAAAACGGACTACTGCTAACCCTGACCTTTTGCCATCGACCAGAAAGCAGATACTGGAACAGAGATAACTGATCTGAATAAACAACCCCATGATCTTCATAAAGCCCAAGACGTCGGGAATGAAAACGGGAGAGATAGGTGTTCAACCTGTCGCAAATTTCATTCATTTCATTAACAGGCTCTTTAAAGATATCTTTTTGTTTTTTACCGCGTGAAAAGAAATGCGTTACTTTATCTTCCGTAGTAAAAGGTTTAAAACAAATCGTCAGAAATAATTTATTCTCGAAAAATTCAGACTGAGGGAATGACTCGTAATAATCATTCATTACTCTGTTCACAAAAGGAATTTTACTGTTAAATACTGGTCTGACGTCCTTTTTACACCTGATACGATGAGGATACAGCGTAACAGATTTCCCTTCAAAGCTACGTATAAGCGTATTGAGCTGATCTGTCAGAATTGACAAATCTTCAGAATCAACACACTCAAAGTAAGCACCGTCTATCTGCCAGGTTGCCAGCAAATCCCGGTTTTTTGTAACGATAATGTTGTCAGTGATATGTGAAGAGTACGGAATTAACTCTTCAACAGAAGACTGGTCTTTCAGCTTCATAAAGTTATCCACTTTTGAAATATCAACTTCGTCGTACTGGCTCCCCGCATAATGGACTGCGCTGAATCGCTTGTTTGATAAAGGATGCCCTTTGACAAGGGTTCTCAGATACAGAAGGTCAAAAAAGCGTTCATCAAACTGTGTTACACGCCTGATGGCATACCAGCCAGGAAGAATGAGGGCGTACATAGCCTCATGAATCCAGACACCAAGCAGAACACAAATAATGCACATTCCAAGAAAGGGGTAGAGCGGAACGCCCAGCCCCCTTATTAAAGCAGGGCGCGTAAGACCTTTAAAAAGAGTACTCATAGTGCGCCCATCCTTTAATTACGCAAGCCAGTCAGGAATATATGGTGCAACAATAAAGATGATAATTCCGATAACGAGTGGGACTATCCATGCGGTATGTTGACGCGAAAATAATGCAATATATCCAATAACAAGAGCCATAATTGTAATTGCCGGTTTACGAACATCCGTTAAAAAATCAATTATTTTCTGTAAAAAACCAGTTGTCTTCGTAGACACATCATCCGCAAAAGCAGGTTCTGCAACACAAAGCATCAACGCAGCCATAAATAGAGAAAGCGTTAAATAACGTTTATTCAGATTTAATTTCGACATCTTTTGTTTCCTTTTCATTCGATACAGTGCCACGTATGGCGTATTGAGGATATATAATGATTTCTTCAGGTGTGATAGTCGTCTTGTTCTCCTTTTTAATCATTTCCTTTACAGAGGGAACAATAAAATTTTTTTTGTTATCAGGAGGGCTAAATCCTATACGTTGTACATAACTTGTATTATTAAATTCAGGTTCTGGTTTTACTCCTGTTTCTGGATTACCGGAATAATAGCAACTCAACCCGCGCACTAAGTCGCCACCTCGTTTATAACAGTCAACCAGTATTTTTTCTGATACCTTAAGATTTTCGCATGGTTCAAACATTTTCTCTGCTGTCGTACCGAACTTTGCAAAATTGGTACTCGTTATTTGCATAAGTCCTACAGAGTAACGATGGTTCCGTGATTCAATGTTTTTAACGATACTAAGTGCTGCCTCCTTTGATTCAGGAAAGTAAGATACTACGCCTTTATCACCAGGTTTGCGTTTAACCTTTGGTATTATTTCCGCAATCGCATATGGATTAAAACCTGATTCAACCCTGGCAACTTCGTGCGTTGTGTCGGGATGAACGCTGGCAGCGCATTGCATGGCAAGCGCAAGAAAAGTAGAAGTAGATAACATGATTTTCTCCAGGCCATAACAGCGCGGAAAGTTTAGCCCGAACAGTTAGTCATCGAAGTCGTCATCGTCTTCGTTTATCAGCTCCTCAATAGCCTGACTGGAGTATTTTTTAATGAGGTACTGGACAACACCAGAGCTTGATATACGCCGCCCTCTACGATAGCCAATCTCCAGAGCAATTTTATCCAGTTCCTCACGAGAAGTTGAGGGTAGGTAGAGTGTATTACGTTGGGGCTTGCGTCTCGTTGCGCTTTTTTTCCGGGTAGCAGTCATTTTTCTTCCGTTTCATTTTGTGGGTTAAGCTTCTCTCAGTGATATAATGGATGAAAGCCATACTTCTTTGTTGTGGATTTTCCATAAGGAGAATTTCAGCAAATTCGTGTGGAATTGATTTCCTCAAAAGATTTGTTTGAGCGGATTGCGATTGTCTCCGCAAAAGCACCTCAATCACATCTTCTGATACAGGTAAAGGTTCACCGCCAAATGAGATAAAGCGTTGTACGTAAGGGATAGCAGTTATTATAGTAGAATGAACCTCTTCAAAATCTGCCTGGACAAAAAGATAACCGGGGAAAAGTGGAAAACATCTTTCTCGATATGAAACTATCTTATCCGGGCGACGATACCTTTCTGTTTCCATTGGACAGAAGTAAGAAAAGCTCAGGCGTTCGAGATGCGCAAAAACCGCTGCAAATCTCGTAGTGGTGAATTGCAAAACATACCATTTCATAGTTTTTTCCTTTCAGACGCTCTCTCGACTCGGATGACCCCGAAGCAAAGAAAAAAACAAAAGGATAAATTCACATCTCGTAAAGACTCTATCAGCCACATGTGCTGCTTTCAACACATAAAGCAGATCTTTCGATCTAAATAAATCAATTTTTCTTTCATTTATTCCACATAAGCAACGGAACACAGAATATTCATCTTTTGCAGATCTGTTTTTTAGATCGATAGATCGAATGATGGCGAAAACGCAGAATTTCGATCTGTTTTTAAGGCGAAAAGATGAGCAAGCGAACTAAAATAAATATTTTTCTTGCATAATCAATATATTAAATCTTATAAGCCCAAAAACTTAATCCCTGTTTTCAGCTTCTGTTCTGACTGTAACGTGGATGCTTTCTGCTGCGTAAACTGCGCCATTCGCTGTTGTTGCTTCAGCAGCATATCAGGGCTGTTCAGTACCAGCTCTTTGCTGGCTGAAGGTGTTCTGTCTATACCCTTAACCCCCAGATTTTCTAACTGCCACTCATTTCTGTGAACCGTTTTCCAGCCATGTTGAACACCGTTTTTATCGAGCGCCGGGATTTTTACTTCTTTCTGACCAAGTTTCTTCAGTCTGACAAGATCTCCTGCTTTAACGCTTTCGCGCGAACATAAGTCCCCAAAATCAGCCCCCCAGTATGTTTTCTCAACCCCCTTGTTAAGAGTCTTTAGCTTTATAAAATGTTGCTTAGACTTTGTTTTATCGTTCTGATAATGGTCGTAGCCAACATCAACAACCTCATAAACACCTTTCTGTCTTTTTGGTGCTGTATTATGTGCATCTTTAACAGACTGATTAAGTCCATGCTGTTGCTTATGGGTCGCTTTAACGTCATAACCTCTTAACTTCAACTCTTCACAAAAACCTGTACGAATTTCCCGTAAATCTTTTTTCCTGATGTCAGCGCGTTTACCGTCATTATCACGGATACGAAAAACAACATGAACGTGAGGATGTTCTTTCTTGTCACAGTGGTATCCAAGAACAAAACGGTGATTAGGATATTTTTTCTGCATCGTTTTCCTGACAGACTCCAGCAAGTCTTCAGGTTTTACTTTCGCTGAAACCGGAGGTGAGAAAACAATATTCTGTGTGATTTTTTTATTTTCTTTGCCTTTATCATTTATCACATGCTGAGGATCATTAGCACGATCTATCATGTGCTCTTTAGCCTCCTGAATTTCGTCACCTGTCCATACCTGACCGCTTTCACTCATCACTGGTAGCTCTGACTCACGGCTCATATAGTCAATACTGTTTCGAACTCCCTGCCGGGTAATCGCACCTCCTGATATTTTGACAACGACCTCCTTACTGGCTCCCTTGCGATTGATACGTTCCTGAACATTGCGGCTATAGTTCTTTCCACCATTTTTGACTTTATGAGCGAAAGCTGACTTACGACCATTTTCTGATGACTTCCGTTTAACACGATATTCTTTATCAACGTAAACGCCCATAATCACATCTCCACTTTATTTGAAACAGTTCTCCCTTTACATAACATAATGTAATTCTCAAACTGATTCTTAAGATTAAAAATTTCTGTTGTAAGACGCTCCGCATCCTGATAGAAACCATCTTTATCAAGAACCCTGGTCTGATCATTAACAATGATATAATGAAAATTACGACCGATCTTATCAATTGAATTACGGCAACGATTCATCATCAGCAGTTCCTGGTCAAAGAAATCCAGTTCATTTTCAAGTGTCGTCTGTATGCGGTAACGACATTCCCGTGATAACGTCCATCCGTGACGATTAGCAGCTCTTTCAATATCAGCTCTTTGTTTACCTGTTAAGTACATCGTTGTTTTGATAAAATCTTTATTATCAAAAAATGTATTTATATCCTTACTGCCAGCTTTACTTTTTAATAAAGCACTTGCTAAAAGTTTCATGCCTTTCGCTACTGTTAAAGCTGGCTCATCTGGATAAAGAATTTTAAGACAATCAAGAAGTTCATCATGCTGTTGTTCTTCCAGTCTGAAATTAACTTGCTTCATAAAATCCTCCAACAAGAACCGACTGTAGGTCACCGGGCAAACGAGCGAAATGCTAGCATTTTGCGGCGTTTGCCCTATCCTGCATCGCAGTGAATCTGGCACCGCTCATAAATTGTGCTTGAGCATCAACAAAAAAGCAAAAAGGCTGATGTTGTCATGGCTGAAGCTACGTTCGTCTGCGACCGGAAACCCAATCAATGCGGTAAGGACAGTGCCGTCAGGTTCGCTCCGCGAACGGTCTGGCAGGAGGCGCAAGCGCAGTCCCGCGCAATATATCAGAAAGCACCTCCCGAAATACGGGAGGGCTTCGGCTATTCAGCTAAGGTTGCTCTGTTCAGGTTGCTGAGTGTAGCCTTCCATGCCCTGACGGGCATCAAAAAGCCAGCGCCGGAAGTTACTCATTCTTTCGAGGTTAGCTTTGCTTGGTTTTTTGCCACGATTACCACTTAATATCCTCCATACTCGTATTCCTGCCTTATTAGTCCAGTACAGAACAATTTCTCCTTTGCTGTTAAAAGCAAGAGAAAAGCGTACAGCGCCCTGCCGCAATTCTCCACTGACAAAGGACACAAATTCATGTTTTGTCATAAAGCCTCCGGTTTATTTATCTGTTCTCTTTTGTGTCTTCTTTTCCAGTGCTTTTCTGAGTAATGCCATATACTCAGGAAAAACATGGAATGGCATCAAAGGGAAAACCGGACGCCCCCCCTTTTCAACGTCATGTATTGCTGATAATATGCGTTCCGACATTTTATTCCTCGCAACAGAATCAAGTGTCACGGTATCAGGTTGCCCCACAACCTGATACCATCTTTTTTTCAGTTTTCAATCCTCCTTAGCATATTTTTCATTAAAATCTTGTTAGCTGAATCAAGATCAATATCGTGCTTAAAAGCAATCAATTTTATTGCTTTCTTTTTTAGAAACTTTTTTAATTCGGGTGTTGAGCATAGTTCTTTGTAAACCTGATGAAGATATACCCCATGTTCATCTTCAAACTTCCTGTCAATAACTGATGTATACATTATAGCGTCGAAACAATAATCATCATCTACAGGACAAGCAGGCCAGAACATCATCTCTACTGCCATTTTTTTAGCTTCAGTAAGCATATCCGATTCCGTGATCATTTTCTGTTTATATCTCCGCTGACAGTGGTTACGTCACCAGAAACATCTCCACAAGTAACATCACCGCTTACAGTGGTTATATCGCCATTAACCTGATGACAATCAACATCACCACTCACGGTTTCAACATCCCCAGCATTCCCATGAATACTGACATCAGCATTTTCGGTTACTATTTTATTTACATTTCCATGTATTTCTACCTTAATACTCCTGCCTTTAAAAACCACTGTTTTATTACCAATTTTAATACAATCATCAGTGACAACAATGTTTTCACTATTTTCTACCGAGACATGCTCTTTTCCATCGATGGTAATTTTATTACCGGCAACGATTAAACCTTTGCCAACAACATAAACACTTTTCATAAAATCAACTCCTTTCAGGAAAATGCAGGGATGCCCCTGCATTCATAATGCTTAACGAAGGCACTCAATAAAATCTTTAAAACTTAAGCATTCATCACCATCTTTTAACGAATCAAAATATTTTTCATATTCGTCCCTGTAGAAAAGGACTAAATCAACATCACTCTGCTTAAGTTCGCCAAACTGAGGAACAATTCCGGTTTTATAGTCACGAATTTTATTGTTATCAGTAAATATGACAACATACTGTTGTCCCGTATCCTTATGCATAAGGATAATAGTGCAAAGCGTTACTCGTTCGAACGTGAAAACATGATTAGTGGTTGAAGTAAAAACAGATGAGCATTTCATTTTAAATCTCCTGCCCTGCTGGGCTATTGTGAGAGGGGCCATTCCCCTTTCGATGAAATAACAATACGACTTTTAAGTCGTATTTGCAAGTTTTCTCCCGTTTTTTTACTCGATAAGTGATTGTTATCACGTTTTTTAATCCGCGTAAGCGGATGGAAGGGGCGAACGAAAATACCAGGGCAGCACAGGAGCCACATCGCCCCGAAGC
>Ga0129308_1001050_pt1 | contig 32694 bp, 29 predicted proteins | sample L827metagenome_FD_94440 | JGI IMG/M metagenome (GOLD analysis project Ga0129308, IMG submission 94440) | Ring-tailed lemur group fecal microbial communities from Wisconsin, USA - L827 metagenome | ecosystem: Host-associated > Mammals > Digestive system > Large intestine > Fecal | place: USA...
CCCCGAGATGGGCCCTCCCTTCGGTAAGGCCCCAGGGAGACCACCTGGTTGATAGGGCGCAGGTGCAAGGCGCGCGAGCGCCTCAGCCGGGCGCCACTAATCGGCCGAGCCCTTCGGGACACATTCAAGGCCCCCTCCGCTCCCGACCGTTCTCAAGAGTCACCTTCCTCAAGCGCTGTGCGGCCCCCAGGGCGCCCGCGTCACTAAAAGGCCCTCCGGGGCCTTTTCGCGTTTATGAGACTTTTCTCAATGAATTTTCGTTTGGATCTGCCAATCCTCGGTTTCTTGACCTGCCGCTGCGACGCCGGCCTGGTTTTTCACCCCCTACAGGGGCTTTCCCGTTCAATATGCGTATAATACCTGTGTCCTACCACCAAGTATGGAGAGGTTAACATGGCTATTGATCGCGTTAAGGTAGTTCAGATTATTGAGATTATGCGTGAGTCGCTTCAGGCCGACGGTGGCGATATCTCCCTGGTCGACATTTCTGAAGACGGCGTTGTCACGGTTGAGCTGCATGGCGCCTGCGCTTCTTGCGCGCTTTCATCCTACGATCTTTCGATGGGCGTTGAGCGCGTGCTGAAGGAGCGCGTGCCTGGCGTCACGAAGGTCGTCGCTCTCGAGGATGATTAATCATGGCTGAGCCTCGTTGCTGGGAACTTCGCGGGTGCGATGGCCTTATGGGCTTGACCGCCCCGATGACGGAGGAGTGCCCGCACTGTCGCAGCGACTGCTACAACCCTTGTCCGGGCGAGTGCCACTACACCGCTTGCAGCAGGCCCACGCATAAGGTTGCAACCGATATCAATTTGATTCTCGATGCCACGGTTGATCGGTATGCGGCTATCAAACAGGCCTGTTATACCTGCGAATTCTTTCTCAAGCATGCCCCTCGTGTTGGGCAAGTAGATCGTACGTGTGTGGTTGTGCCTGAGGCTGCGCAGAGTGATTCCGAATCCAGCGTCTCTATTCACTGTTTCTAATTTGGAGGCTCGTTGCTTGATCAGATCTATCACGCAATCAGCCCCATTGCGTTTTCAATCGGTCCCGTAGATGTTCGCTGGTATGGTCTGGCATATCTTGCCGGTTTCTTTTTCGCAGCCCTGGTTATGTATCGTGTTGCCCGGCATTGGAAGCTGCCGATGAGCATCGACGATGTGTTCGTGCTCATCGTTTTCATTGCCTTTGGTGTCATTATCGGGGCGCGTGCGGCCTATGTGTTGTTCTATAACCTGGATTACTATCTGAGTAATCCGGCGCATATTTTGATGTTCAACGAAGGTGGCATGTCCTTCCATGGCGGGTTTGTCGGTGCGGTTCTTGGTGGCCTGTGTGCTTGCAAGTATCTCAAGCTGTCATTTGCGACCATGTGCGACCTCGGGGCAATAGCAGCTCCCATTGGTTTGTTCTTCGGCCGTTGTGCGAACTTCATCAATGGCGAGCTGTGGGGCAAGCCCTGCGATCTTCCTTGGGCTGTTACGTTTGAGTCGGGTGGGGGAGTTCCTCGCCATCCGTCGCAGTTGTATGAGGCATTGCTCGAGGGGGTTGTTCTCTTTTGCATCCTCTTTGCCATGTCACGGCGTCGCCCTGCGTTTCCCCAAGGCACGTTTATCGGCATGTTCATGGCGTGCTATGGGGTGTTCCGCTTCCTCATTGAGTTCGTGCGTGTGCCCGACGCTCAGCTTGGGTATCTTTTTGGGCCCATCACCATGGGGCAGATGCTCTCCTTGCCACTGGTGATACTGGGCATAGCCCTGGTCATACTGGCGCATAAGCGCAACTCAGCCCAGAGGCTTCATGTTGAGCCGTGATCTCTCTAGTGATTTGCTAAAAAGATGAGATTTTCTATTCCAGATGCTTGCAAGATTTTGTAGCATAGGAACGTTATGTCTGGTGTGTTTTGCTGTTCTCATGGCGACGGAACACGCCTTGGTCAATTGAGTCAGGTAAGAAGGAGCATGCATGTCCGGACACTCCAAGTGGGCCACCACCAAGCATCGTAAGTTTGCGCAGGATGCAAAGCGCTCGGCGCTTTTCTCTAAGTTCTCGCGCATCATCACTGTTGCCGCTCGTACGGGTGGCGACCCTAACCCCGAGAACAACTTCGCCCTTGCTGCGGCCATCGAGAAGGCCCGCATGAACTCCATGCCCAAGGACAAGATCGACGCTGCTATCAAGAAGGCCTTTGGTTCTGGTTCTGATGCAGCCAACTACTCCGAGATTACCTATGAGGGCTATGGCCCCGCTGGTGTCGCCGTGTACGTTGACTGCCTGACCGACAACAAGAACCGCACCGCTGCCGATGTCCGTTCTGCCTTCAGCCATGCTGGCGGCTCCCTGGGCACCACTGGTTCGGTTGCCTTCCAGTTCGAGCGCAAGGGCTCCATCGCCGTCGAGAAGGTCATTCACTCCGACGACAAGAAGGTTGCCGACCGCGAGAACGCCGTCGACGAGGACGAGTTCATGATGGCCGTCGCCGAGGCCGAGGGCGAGGACTACGACGACAACGGTGACGAGTGGATCGTTTGGACCGCTTACGACAAGATGCAGGATGTCCACAAGGCTCTTGAGGCCCAGGGCATCGAGGTCAAGGGTAGCGAGCTCACCATGGTTCCCACCACCCCGACCGCTGTCTCTGTGTCTGACGCCAAGAAGGTCCAGCGTCTCATCGACCGTCTTGAGGAGCTCGACGACGTTCAGAACGTCTACCACACCATGGAGATGACCGACGAGATCGCCGCGGCTCTCGAGGAAGAGTAAGCTTCCACGCGCAAGCATGGTGAATCTTGAAGGCCCCGGGCATCTGCCTGGGGCCTTTTCGCTTAATATAGCCTGTGACGTCTCGTGCAACCTGCTCGTAGGTAAGAGAGGATGGTCCCTATGAAGAGATGGAAAAAGACCGTCACGTCGGTGTTCCTGATTTGTTCCGTGCTCGTGCTTGTAGGTTTCTTCTTGCTTGTTTGCAGCTCTGAGCTTGCCAGCGTCGTCAAGGGCTTGCTTTTCGCGCTCGGCATCGTGCAGGCATTGGGCATCGTGTTGTTCTCTGCCGTCTATGTGTACTCGCTTCGTCATCAGGCAGGCGTGCTTGCCGCGGGCCCCGATGGCCGCATTGCCATTGAATACACCGCGCTGCGTTCTGTTGCCGCATATTCTCTCAAGAACCTTGAGGGCATACAGGTGCTCAAGATCGTTCCCAAGGTCGTGCGCAAGGGCGACACGTCGTTTGTCGACTTCAAGGTCGACGTGAGCGTGCTTTCCGAGCCCAGGATGAGCTCGGCTGCCGCACAGATTCAGACGTGCGTGAAGAAGAGCGTCGAGGCATTTTGTGACAGCCAGGTGCGCAACGTGAACGTTCATTTTGTCCTGCCCAAGGCCAGTTCTGTGAAGCGCCCCACCTCGAAGGCAAAGGCCCTGCTCGAGGACCTGTCCTCTCAAGACTAGAAAGGCTGAGACCATGCATAGGAACAAGAAGTCCTGCGAGATCGAAGACGTGCCCGTTGAGGTTGTTGAGCTCGATGACGAGCAGCAGGCTGCAAGCGACGAAGATATCGCCGAGATTCATGCGGAAGTTGAAGCCGAGGACGACGACGAGGTTGCTCTTGAACAGCCCGAGGCTGATGATGGGCTGATTCAGGATGCCGCCGAAGGCGACGTCCCGGCCTGCGACACGATTGAGCAGGCATGCACCGAGGTCAACATCAACGACGAGAGCACGCTTTCCATCGACGGTGGCGTGGTCGAGAAGATTGTCGCCATGACTGCCCGCGAGGTTGACGGCGTGCTGCAGCTGAAGGGCAACCTGATTAACTCCCTTCCTGGACTTCGTGGCTCCGACACGACCAAGGGCGTTTCCGTCGAGATGTCGGGAGACGACGCCTGCACGGTCAACATCGCGGTCATTCTCGAGTACGGTAAGTCGGCACCGCGTGTGTTCCAGGAGCTGCATGACAAGGTCGCCGGTGCCATCGAAACCATGACGGGCCTTAAGGTTACCGCGGTTAACGTCCGCGTGACCAATGTGCTCACGCGCGCCGAGATCGAGGGCGGCAGGCGCAAGGACAAGAGCGAGGCATAGCCGTCGTTGCCATAACGACATGCAGGAAAGGTTGGCAGAATGAGTTTTCGCCGCTCAATCGCGGTTGGCTCGGGCAGGTTGGGTGCCTGGACGTTAAAGAACGTCTTCCACCGCAATGCCTCGACGCTCCCCGGGCGCATTGCGCTTTCGGTAGATTCGCGTGTGCTCGACGAGCTCGGGTCGCGCCCTTCCAAGGGCAATATCGTCGTGTGTGGAACCAACGGCAAGACAACGACAACCAACTTGCTTGCCCATGCGGTGCAGGACAGCGGCCAGCGGGTCGCCTGTAACTGGGCGGGGGCAAACATGGCGACGGGCGTTACGACGGCGCTTTTGCCCTCGACACCTGTTGAGTGGGGCGTATTCGAGAACGACGAGCTTTCGACGATTCATATCGTGCCCCATGTGAAGCCCCAGACGCTGCTGCTTCTCAACCTGTTCCGCGACCAGCTCGACCGGTGCGGCGAGATCGACCATGTTCAGGACGTCATTGTGCAGGCCTTGTCCGCCTCTCCTGCGACGACCCTTCTGTATGACGCCGACGATCCTCTATGCGCGGGTATTGCGGTCAAGATTAAGAAAGCCGGCGGCAAGGTCCTGTCGTTTGGTATCGGCGAGGATTTGAACCTGCCGCAGGAACGTGTGCGAGGGGGAGCGTTTTGCCAGGAGTGTGGAGCGCCTCTCACGTACACCTATCACCACTACGGCCAGCTGGGAGATTTCTCCTGTCCCTCATGCGGATTTGAGCGCGGCGAGCTTGACTATGTCGCGCGCAACGTCCGCGTGGGCATTGACGGCGTCTCGTTTGACGTTGTGACTCGCGACGGGTCCTGCATGGGTCGCATCCATGCGCCGTGGGGCGGCGTGTACATGGTGTACAACCTCCTCGGCGCTTTCGTTGCGGCGCTGGGTGCCGGCGTGGACCTCAAGCAATTCCAGAAGACGGTTGACGCGTACGATCCCAAGAACGGCCGCCTGCAGCGCTTCTCGGTGAAGGGCAGGCACGTGACGCTCAACCTGGCAAAGAACCCCACGGGATTCAACCAGAACCTGGGTCTGCTCATGTCCGACCCTGCTCCCAAGGCAATCTACATCGTCATCAATGACAACGCCAACGACGGCACCGATGTCTCTTGGCTGTGGGACGTCGACTTCGAGCGTCTGGGCGACCTGACAGACAAGGTCGTTTATGTCGGCGGCCTGCGTGCAAACGACATGCAGGTGCGATTGAAGTACGCTGGCATCGATGCGCAGATCGCGGGCGACGTCGCTGAATTCCTGTCAAAGACCCAAGGGCTTCCCGGCGATTGGAACGCCTGGGCGCTTACGAACTACTCGGCCCTTTGGCCCGTGAAGGCCGACCTTGAGAAGCTGGGGGATGTGCAGTGAGCCGCAAGTTGAGAATCGCCCACCTCTTCCCCGAGCTGCTTAACCTCTACGGCGACGGCGGCAACATCATCACGCTGCAGAGGCGCTGCGAATGGCGTGGCATCGAATGCGAGGTCGTACCCGTTCATTTCGGCCATCGTCCTGACTTTTCAGGCATCGACATTGCGTTTATCGGAGGTGGCAGCGACCGTGAGCAGCGCATTGTCTGCAACGAGCTGCTTGCCGTGGGTGCCGAGCTGCGCTCGTATGTCAATGATGGCGGCGTGCTGCTTGCCGTGTGTGGGGGATACCAGCTCCTGGGGCACAGCTATGCCATGGGTGAGGAAACCCTCAAGGGTCTGTCGCTTGTCGACATGTACACGGACCGGGGAACCCCTCGCCTTATTGGCAACATCATGATTCAAACCGAGCTTTTCGACATGCCCGTGGTGGGTTATGAGAACCATGGCGGAAGGACCCACCTCGCCGACGGCGTTGAGCCCCTTGGCCGCGTCGTTCATGGCCATGGCAATGACGGTGCTTCCGGCTACGAGGGATGCCGCTGGAACAACGTCGTCGGCACCTACATTCATGGGCCCCTTTTGCCCAAGAACCCCGAGCTTGCCGACTGGCTGCTTGCCCGTGCGCTCGAGCGTCAAGGCGCGTCCTGCGACCTTGCCAGGCTCGATGATTCGCAGGAGCGCGCAGCCAACGCCGTCATGGTGTCGCGGATGGAAGCCGGGGAGGCGTAGAGCATGGGGCAGGCCGTTTCCCTGCTGGGCGACCCGTCGTGCCTGGATGCCTGCGAGCTATGTCCCAGACAGTGTGGGGCCAATAGGAATGCTGGTAAAACGGGTGTGTGCGGGGCTGATGACAAGCTGCGCGTCGCGCGTGCCGCCCTTCATTTTTGGGAGGAACCGCCGATTTCGGGAGAGCGGGGCTCAGGCGCCGTGTTCTTCCCTCACTGCCCGCTCAGGTGCATCTTCTGTCAAAACCGCGACATCTCTTCGGCGGGATGGGGCAAAGAGGTTACCGTCGAGGAACTTGCCCAGGCAATGCTGGGGCTGCAGGCTCAGGGCGCGCACAACATCAACCTTGTGACGCCGACGCACTACGCGCCGCATATCCATCGCGTGCTTGAGATTGCCCGCCGGGACGGCCTGAACCTTCCCGTGGTGTACAACACGTCCTCGTATGAGCGTCCCTGTGTGTTGAACGCGCTCAAGGATGATGTGCACGTGTGGCTGCCCGACTTCAAGTACGCATCCCCGGACCTTGCTTGGGAGTTGAGCCGCGCGCGGGATTATCCCGAGGTCGCGCTTGAGGCAATCGGGGTCATGGTCGAGCAGGTGCGGTGTGCAGGCGGCAGGCAAGTGGACGGCGACGGCATCATGCAGCGCGGCGTCATCGTGCGCCATCTCGTATTGCCGGGCCATCTCGACGATACGTTCCGCGTCCTGCAGATGCTGTGGGCGCGCTTTGGCAACGACATCGACATCTCGATCATGAACCAATACACCCCCGTCGCCTCTGCCGAAGTACTCGGGAGCCATACGGAACTCTCCGTGCCGCTTCCTCAAGAAGATTACGAGGCGGCCCTGGACTTCTCCGACATGCTTGGGTTTGAAAACCTCTGGTGGCAACAGGGCGGTACGGTGGGGGAGAGCTTCATCCCCGCTTTTGACGGCTCGGGTGTTGTGTCCGGCGGCCAGGCATGAGTCGACATCGCGTTGCCCATGCTGCCAGGACGGTGTCCCTTTGGGCCGTTCTTGCCATCGTCGCGATTCTCATTGCCTGGGTGCCGTGCGCCTTTGCCGCCGACCAGCCTGCTTCGACGCCCGCTGCGTCAAGCAAAGAGTCGCTCATCGACACCTTCATTGCAGGTACCGACCAGACCAGCGGTGTGGCGGTGGCCGTTTCGGCCGATGGGGCCGTGCAGCTGAGAAACAACTATGGATACGAGGCGGGCCCGGATTCCGCCGAGGTCGGAGAGCGCACGGCCTTCGAATGGGGCCGTACAAGCGACCTGCTTGTGTGGGCTGCTGTCATGCAGCTGGTTGAGGCGGGACAGCTCAACCTCAACACAAACCTCAGCGCCTATCTGCCTGAGGGGCTGGATCTGCCCGAAGGTTACGAGTCCCTGGACTTGCTCGACCTTATGAACCATGTCAGCGGTTTGGACGTTGCCATGGTGGGCAATGCCTCCTCGCTTGCCGACGGCTTGACCGACGCCACGACTGCGCTTTCGCTTTTCGAGGTGGAGGCAGGGTTTGAGCCCGGCTCCATCGTGGGATACACCCCCTATGATGCGCTTCTTGCGGCCGTGGTCGTGCAGCAGGTGAGTCAGGTCGACTTCGTCGAGTACGTCCAGACGCATATTTTCGATGTGCTGGGAATGACGAGCACGAGACTCATGGTGGGCGGCGATGCAAGCAGGGCTGCGGCTGACGACCTTTATGGCGAATCGGGTTATCGCTTGGCAAAAGGCGCAGTGGGACCCACGAGCGTCTCCTCTCCGCGTGCCGCGACCTCCTCGGCCTTTACCTGCTATGGCTCGGTCGACGACCTGCTCGTGCTCGGCCAGGCGCTCATGGGGCAGGGCGACTGTGCGCTTTTCAGCAATCCTCAGACGGTGCAGACATTCTTCTCGGTGACGCGCACCTATCCGAGCCTCGGTGTGGCCCGCATCGCGCACGGCATGTTCAGCTTTCCCTTTACGGCGAGTGTGCTGGGCGAGTCGGGCACGACCGCATCGGGTTTTACCAGCTCGCTGTATATAGATCCCGACAGCGGCCTTGTCGTTGCCGTGATGACGAACCAGTCCGGTCGATTCGACCTCACCCAAGGCATACCGCGCGTGCTCTTCGGCCGCACGGACATCTCGGTGGGCGCGGCGGACTCCCCGGATAACTATGTGTGGGTGGGAACCTACCAAAGCGCCGGCAACGCTGCCTTGGGCCCGGCCAAGCTTCTCACTGCGCTTGACCGCGTCGTAGTGTCGGTGAACGCCCAGGGCGTCCTTATGCTCGACGGCCTGACCGCGACCAACCTCGGCGCTGGCGTGTACTCGGTGGATACGGCGGTTGACCAGGACGTATATCGCTTCCACGTGAGCCTCGCGCGTGGCAGCGAGTTCTCCCGCGCCGACGAGGACTACTACCTGGTGCCCGATTACACGCTTAACGTTGAGTTCACCTTGCTTCTTCTCGCCGCGCTTGGAGGCGTCTTCTGCCTTGGATATGTGCTGAGGGGAGTTCTGAGCTGCTTTGCCGGTCTGCGGAGGCACCGCCGCCCTCGCATACAAATTGCCCCGCTTCTTCTTGCTTTTGCCACGGTTGTTTCCCTTTCGGCCGCGGTTTGGGGAATATACAGCCTGTCGGTTGGCATTGCGCCTGCTGCGCTCGGAGCACTGCTCGTTGGCGAGAGGGTGTACTGCGTCTTGGCCGTGGCGATCATCGTGTGGATGCTCGTGACGCGCTGGCGCGGCTCCACGTGGACGCGTGGCCAGAACGTCGTGGCCGTGCTCGTTGCGCTTGCGGGGTTTATGATGATGCTAAACCTTGTGTACTGGGATATGCTGGCCTGATGAGTGGGGTTGGCGGTTATAATGGGCCGTCAACATTGAGGAAGGAAATCCAATGAGCGACAACGACACCCCCCTGAGCGACGAAGAGCGCGCCGAGCTTGAAGCCCTGCGCGAGGCGAAGCGCGCCGCCGACGAGGCCCAGCGCGAGCGAGCCGCACGTGCCGAGCTCGAGAACCTGCGCAAAGCTCAGAAGTACGCGAAGGAAGACGCGGAGTACTACGCTGAGAAGGAGCGCCGCAAAGAGGAGCGCCGTCGCGCCCGGGAGAACCCCGACTATGGTCTGGACGATCTCGAGCCGATGCCTGCCAAGCAGAAGATCGTCATCGGCGTCATTCTCGCCATGTTCGTCCTTCTTGTGATTTACCTCGTAATGTTCAACATGGGCAAATAACGTCAACGAAGTCTGCGGACTTTGGTGGCGACGGTGATGGGAGATTGCACATGGGGCAAACTGCCCTCGACGCGGCATTGCGCGCGTCGAGCTTTGAGCCTGACGGCGAGAACGGGATCGGCCTGCTGACCGACCTGTATGAGCTGACTATGGCGGAGGGCTATTGGAGAAGCGGCCTGGCCGATATGGAGGCATGCTTCACCTCGTTCTTTAGGGAGAACCCGTACGAGGGCGGTTTCACGCTCGTCTGCGGAACGGGCCAGTTGGCCTCGCTTGTCGAGAATTTCCGCTACTCGCAGGCCGACATTGCCTATCTCGGCAACCTCCAGGCCCCGGGCGGCGGCCCCATGTTCTCGCCGGAGTTCCTCGAGTGGCTCTCGCAGTGGCGTCCTCGTGTCACGATTGACGCCTTACGCGACGGCGATCTGGCTTTTCCTCGCGAGCCTGTGGTTCGCGTCTGCGGCCCCATCATCGACTGTCAGCTGCTTGAGTCGCCGCTGCTCAACCTCGTGAACTTCGAGACGCTTGTCGCAACGAAGGCCGCGCGTGTATGCCAGGCGGCCCAGGGCCGTCCTGTGGCGGAGTTTGGTCTGCGCCGCGCCCAAGGTCCCGACGGTGCCCTTTCGGCGGCGCGCGCTGCCTACGTGGGCGGATGCGCCTCGACGTCCAACGTGCTGGCCGCGAAGCGCTACTCCATCCCGGCTTCCGGCACCCATGCCCATGCCTGGGTCATGGCGTTTCCCGATGAGCTCACGGCGTTTCGTGCCTATGCGCAGGCGAGCCCCAAGAACTGCACCCTGCTCATTGACACGTACGACGTCATGCGCGGCGTTGAAAACGCCATCATCGTTGCCCACGAGATGGAAAGTCGCGGCGAGCGTCTGGCGGGCGTTCGTATCGATTCCGGTGACCTGTGTGCCCTGTCGCAGCGCGCCCGTGCCCGTCTTGACGAGGCCGGCCTGCCCTATGTCAAGGTCATCGTCTCGAACGACCTCGACGAGCACCTCGTTGAGTCGCTGTTGCTGCAGGGAGCCCGCGTCGACGGTTTCGGCATCGGCACGAAGCTTGTGACTTGCTTTGACCAGCCGGCGCTGTCGGGCGTGTACAAGCTTTCCGCCAAAAGGATGCCTGGCCAGGACTGGATTCCTGTGCTTAAGGTGTCCGAACAGGTATACAAGCGCACCATCCCCGGCGTGCAGGATCTGCGCAGGTACTTCGACGAGTCGGGCGCGCCCGTGGCCGATATGATCTGCACCGTCGACTACCCGCACGGTGTGCCCGCTACGATCGTCGACGTGAACGACCCGCTGCTCACGCGCTCGCTTGACGGCCTGCGCTGCGAGTCCATGCTGCATCGCTTCACGCAAGACGGGCAACGCGTGGCACAGCCCGAGGACCTGTCCTGTGCCCGTTCCCGCGCTGCGGCAAACCTTGCGACCCTCAAGCCGGCAAGCAAGCGACTGCTCAACCCGCAGGTGTATCCCGTGGGTATCGAAGCCGGTCTCTCCGAACTGCGTCAATCCATGATTGCCCAGGCGCGTTCTTCCCAGAACGACCTCACCTGGCGTTAAAGCACAATGAAAGGCATGTTCATGAATCAGGAATCTACCGCCGTTGCCTCAAGCTCCTATGACGATCGCGGAATGAGGGCGCGTATCGCCGGTCTCGTCTCGTGCGCCATCGCTCAGGCTCAGGCCGCAGGCGAGCTGCCCGAGTTCGAGGTGAGCGACTTCGGCATCGAGAGGACCAATGACGCCCAGAAGGGCGACTGGACCTCCACTGTTGCCATGCGCAGCTCCAAGGCCGCGCACCGTGCTCCCCGCGACATCGCCGCCGCCATCATCGCCCACATGCCTGCCGATGAGGCCGTCGTGTCCGTTGAGGCAGCGGGTCCGGGCTTTCTGAACTTCAGCCTTGCCCCTGAGGCCATCTGCGGCGTCTTTGGCCAGGTCATCCGCGAGGGTGCCGACTTCGGCCGCTGCAACGACGGCCAGGGCAAGAAGGTCGACGTCGAGTTCGTCAGCGCCAACCCCGTGGGCCCCATGCATGTGGGTCATGGACGCTGGGCGGCTTTGGGCGACTCCATGTGCCGTACGCTGGAGTTCTGCGGTTGGGATGTCACGCGCGAGTTTTACATCAACGACGCCGGCAACCAGATGAACACGTTCGCCCGCTCCATTGAGAAGCGCTATCGCCAGATTGTCGAGCTTGTTGCTGGTGGCAAGACGGTCGACGAGGCCCTCGAGACTCTCGAGGCCGACCGTGTCGCCGCGCTCGACGATGCCGACGGCACCCTTGACACGCACCCCCTGACCGATGATTTCGCCGGTGAGCTCGGCGGCGATGCGTACGGCGGTTCCTATATCTGGGACATCGCCCGCGTCTTCTACGACCAGGACGGCACCGCGCCTCTCGACATGCCGGTCGAGGAGCGCCTGCATGACTTTCGCGAGCGCGGCTACCAGGCCATGCTTGCGAACATCAAGGACGTGCTTGCCCAGTGTGGCTGCAACTTCGACGTCTGGTTCTCCGAGCGCACGCTCCATACTCCCGATGAGCAGGGCAAGACGGCCGTCACGCGTGCCTTTGACAAGCTCCGTGTGGCTGACAAGCTGTATGAGGCCGAGGGTGCCCTTTGGTTCCGTACGACCGATTACGGCGACGACAAGGACCGCGTCCTCATGAAGTCCGACGGTTCGCACACCTACTTCGCCTCGGACATCGCCTATCACTCCAACAAGTTCGACCGCGGCTTTGACCGCCTCATCGACATTTGGGGCGCCGACCACCACGGTTACATTGCCCGCATGCAGGCCGCCGTGGAGGCCATGGGCCACAAAGGCCAGCTCGACGTGCCGCTCGGCCAGCTCGTGAACCTGTTGCGCGCCGGCAAGCCCGTGCGTATGAGCAAGCGCAAGGGCACCATGATCACCTTCGAGGAGCTGCTCGAGATGGTGGGCAGGGACGCCACACGCTTCACGCTGCTGTCGCGTTCGAGCGACCAGGAAGTCGACTTCGACATCGACGTCGTCACGCGTCAGAGTTCCGACAACCCTGTGTTCTACGTGCAGTATGCACATGCCCGCATCTGCTCCATCCTGCGCAAGGCTGCTGAGCAGGCCGGCATTGCCGACACGTCCGACCTCGATGCCACGGCGCATGCCCTCATCGGCGACGACCCGAACCTCGCGCTGCTCACCGACCCGGCCGAGCTTGCCCTTGCACGTCACCTTGCCCACTTCGGTGAGACGGTTGCCGGCTGTGCCAAGGACCTGGCGCCCTTCAGGCTCACGCACTATGCCACGGGCACCGCGGCGGCCTTCCATGGTTTCTATACCAACTGCCATGTGCTGACTGATGACGCCGAGCTTACGCGCGCGCGTCTGGCTGCCTGCGACGCCGCAAGGCGCGTGCTTGCCCAGACGCTTTCTCTCCTCGGTGTAAGTGCGCCGGTGAGCATGGAGCAGCGTGGCGAGGAAGCCGCGCAGTAGTACTATCTACCCAGCAAGCCAGGCCCGGCACGGCGTTGTCGGGCCTTTTTCTTTTTTTGAGCTCACCAAGGAGGCATTCACATGGGCGCGGTGAACATTGCGGTTATCGGACTCGGCACTGTCGGCGGCGGTCTCGTGAGGCTGCTCCAGCGCCATCATGACGACTATCTTGCCTCGTATGGGGTCGACCTGCGCTTGAAGCGGGCCTGCGCTCGCAGCGCGCGCCATGCCGAGGAGTTGGGACTTCCTGAGGGCGTCTTTACGACGGACTGGCGCGAGGCCGTGTCCGACCCCGAGGTTGACATCGTGGTGGAGCTCATCGGCGGTGACCATCCCGCCCGTGAGATTTTCGAGGCCGCGTTTGCGGCAGGCAAGCATGTGGTCAGCGCCAACAAGTCGATGCTTTCGCATTGCATGGGCGAGCTTGCGGGCATGGCCCACGAGTCGGGCGTTCAGCTGCGCTGCGAGGCTGCAGTGGCCGGTGGCATCCCCATCGTCGAGACGCTTGAGCATGCGCTTGCCGGCAACGAGGTCCTCACCATCGCCGGCATCGTGAACGGCACGACGAACTATATGCTCACGCGCATCGAGCGCGAGGGCCTGTCGTTTGACGAGGTCCTGGCGGACGCCCAGCGTCTGGGCTATGCCGAGGCGGATCCCACCGCCGATGTCGACGGTCTCGACGCCGCCGCAAAGATCGCCATTCTGGCAACCATCGGCTTCAACACGCGCGTCACGATGGACGACGTGTCGCTCATCGAGGGCATCCGCGGCGTCTCGCCTGTCGACGTCGCCTGCGCGCGTGAGTGGGGCTACCGTGTGAAGCTCCTGGCCGTGGCGCGCAGCACTGCCTCGGGCGTTGACGTGCGCGTGCATCCCGCGATGCTGCCCATGGGCCACCAGCTCGCAAGCGTCGATGGCGTTTTCAACGCCGTCTACGTCGTGGGCGACGCAGTGGGCGAGACGATGTACTTTGGCCCCGGCGCCGGCGACTTCCCCACGGCAAGCGCCGTCATGGGCGACGTTCTGGCCTTGGCCACGCCTCTTGCCCATGGCAGCAAGCCCCTGGCGGAGGCAAAGCCGTTCGACCGCGTGCTGCCCGTCTGCAACCCGCTCGACCTTACGGCCCGCTACTACGTGCGCCTTGCGCTGGAGGACAGGCCCGGTATCCTGGGTCCCGTTGCCAGCGTCTTTGGCGACGAGGGCGTCTCCATCGCGCTGGTAAGCCAGCCCTCGCACGATGAGAACGCCGCCGCTTCCCTCGTGCTGCTGACCCAGCCCGCGCAAGAGCGTGCCGTTCAGGCGGCACTTGCCAAGGTGCGCGAGGTCGAGGGTGTGCAGGAGGTGTGCTCCGTCATCCGCGTGGAAGACACCGAGGCTTGGAAGGCTGGCAAGCTGGCGAGGTAGCTCGTCTTTCACTGACGTTGCCATGCATGCGGCGCGCTGTTGCGCGTCGGTGTTGCCGCCCTGCTGAGCGAGGCCTCGGCGGGGCGGTTTCGTTTTTCTTGCACCTTGGGTGCGACAAGGGAGGGTTTCAACGTGAAGGACGCGCGTGACCTGCGCTATCAACTTGAAGACATCGACCGCAGGGGTTATCCGGCCTACAAGGGGCTTCGAGGGTGCTACCGCTTTGAGGCCTATGAGCTGTGCGTCAACCATGTCCAGGGCGACCCGTTTGCGGCGCCTTCCGACGTGTCGGTGTACCTCACCCACGACAGTGCCGGCTGGCCCGCTGGCCTGTATGACACTCCCTGACGCGCTCGGGTGTTCTCCGATTTCCTCGTCAGGCGCTTTGGCCGCGCGGCGGCGCGCTACTCGTTCAAGGTGTCGGGGTCGGGCAAGAGCGGCGCGCTGTACACGAGCCGCCCCGGACCCGAGGTACTGGAGCGCAGTGCCTGTATGCTGGGGGAGGAAGGGTTCGAGCTTTGCTTCAAGGTCGGGTTCCCCGCCCATGGCAGGTCGGTGGACGCCTCCGCTCTCAAGCGCATTTTGTTCGACTTCGTGCCGCGCATGGTCGATGAGGCGCTCGTGTGCGACGCGGGTGGTCTCAAGCTCGCCCAAGCGGCGTGCGACCTTGCGGACGACCAGCATTTCATGCGCGGCGAGCTCGAGCGCCTGGGTTTGGTGGCTTTTGTCGCGGACGGCAGCATCCTGCCACGCGAGAGCGGGTCTTCTTCAAAGCCCATGCGCGGCGCCCTGCCGTTTGAGGCTCCGTGCGAGCAGGAGGTCGTGCTCAACCTTCCGCATCATGGCCCCACGCGAGGCATGGGTATCCGACGCGGCGTGACGCTTATCGTGGGCGGCGGATACCACGGCAAGTCGACGCTGCTGCAGGCCCTGCAAGAAGGGGTGTACGACCATGCGGCAGGTGACGGGCGCGAGTATGTCGCGTGTGATGCCACGGCCGTGAAGCTGCGTGCCGAGGACCGCCGTGCAGTCCACGAGGTGGACATCTCCCTGTTCATTGACAACCTGCCCAACGGGTGCGACACGACCTGCTTCAGCACGCTCGACGCAAGCGGCTCCACCTCCCAGGCGGCCAGCGCCATCGAGGCGATTGAGGCAGGATGTGGCACGTTGCTTATCGACGAGGACACCTCGGCCACCAACTTCATGGTGCGCGACACCCTCATGGCCGCTGTGGTGAGTCCCGAGCATGAGCCGATCACGCCTTTCGTGGTGCGCGTGCGCGACCTTTGGGAGAAGGCGGGCATCTCAAGCGTCATCGTCGCCGGCAGTTCGGGTGCGTTTTTCGAGGTGGCCGACACCGTGTTGCAGATGGAGCGCTACGAGGCGCATGACATCACCGCAAGGGCGCGTGAAGTCTGCCGTGTCAGGGGAGCTGCCCCGGCCACATGTGCCTCGGGGTTTGCCTTGCCGGCAAGCGGTAAACGCCATGTACATCTGGGCCTGTCGACGACTCGGCGTGCCTCCGCACAAGATGAGGGGGCTGAAGAGGAGGCGATCGATACGGCGAGCGGAGCCACGGGGCGTTCCGGTCGCAAAGGCAGAGATTCTGGCAAGGAACGTCGCCTCAAGGTTCGTGCGAGCCGCGATGAGGTGAGTGTGGGCGACGGCGGCGCCGACCTGCGGCTGGTGGAGCAGATCGTAGACGCCGAGCAGGCCGCGGCGCTTGCCCAGATGGCGCGCGTGGCCCTGTCGAGTGGGTTGCTCGATGGCCGCCGAAGCATGGGGGAGGTCGTGGAGGCCGTGTATGAGGAATGGCGCCGAGGAGGTTGGGAGGCGCTCGATGAGCACGAAACGCCTGCCTGCGGCCTTGCGATGCCGCGCTCCCAAGAGTTGGCTGCCATGTTCAACCGCTGGAGGGTCTAGCTGGCCCCCGATCGGGCCATGCCCTATGTGGACCGGTTTACTAGAAGCATTCCATACGAAAACGGCCCCGCATGTGGTTTTGCACATGTGGGGCCGTTGTGTAATCAAAGAACGAATGCCAAATGGCGCAAAAGAAGAGCTTAGGCGTTGGCCAGGGCCGCGTTCACTGCCTCGAAGATGGCCTTGGAGGTGACGGTTGCGCCAGAGACGGCGGCCACGCCGTCGGTGCCGTTAGCCTCGACGATGGCGGCAGGCAGCTGCTCGATGGCCTTGGAGCCGATGCCCTGGGTCTCGGAGTTCTCGCCGACCTCAACGGCAGTGATCTTGCCGCCCTCGACGGTGACGGTCACGGGCACGTCGCCGCCGATGCCCTTGGCAGAGCCCTCGTAGGTGCCGTCGGCGATGGCCGTGACGTCAGCGGCAGGGGCGTCCTCGCCGGGCATGCCCATGGGGGACTCCTCAACGGGCTGGTTGGCGGCATCCTCGGCGGTCCACTCAACGGGCTGGTTCTTCATCTCGTAGGTCTCGACGACGGTGTTGTCGATGATGGAGACATCGCCGTCATGGGCGGCGATCATGCCCTCGATACGGCCGTATACCAGGGCGAACGAACGGGAGATGCCCGGGACGGTGGTGGGGTAGCCCGACGAGAAGCGGCCGCCCTGGTTGTTGCCGGCGGCATAGAGGCCCTCGATGACCTGCTCGTTGTCATCGACGACGCGGCCGTACTTGTCGGTCATGATGCCCGAAGAGGAAACGAGGAGAGGACCGGCGTTGTTGAACTTGCAAGCATAGTAGGGCGGGTTCTCCAGGGCATACATGCAATTGGCAGCCTTGTAGTAGTCCGTGTCCTCGCCGGCTGCTGCAAGCTCGTTGTAGCGGGCGATGGCGGCCAGGGCGGCGTCGGTGTCGGCGATGTCGGTCTGGGCGATAAGCTCCTCGAGCGTGTCGGCCGTGACCGTGGTGCCGGCCTTTACGGCCTCGTCGATCTGGGCTTGCGAGCCAAAGCCGTCATTGGAGGAAAGGCGCTGGTTGTCGCCGTCCTTGAGCTCGTAGATGACCTGGCCGTGACCGGCGCCCATGAAGCCGACCTCTTCGTTCCACTTGGAGTCGAAGATTTGCCAGCAGTGGTCCTGGTTGTTGCGCATCATCTGGTCCTGGATCTCCTGACCAGGGATGTCCTCGTTCATGAAGCGCTCGCCGTCAAGGTTGAGCATGAGCATGGGGGCGCAGCCGAGCGGGCCACCCATGGTGTGGGCCATGCCGGCGTGGGGGCCGGGCTCCATGCGGGCGCCAACCCAAAGGGCCATCTTGTCGCCGTCGCCGGTGTTGGCGGCATTGCCGTCGGGGTCGGTGGCGGAGTACATCACGGGCAGGTAGTAGTACCAGGGCATGTAGTACTGGAACATCTCGTTGTCGCCCGTGTAGTCGCCCGTGCACAGGATGACGCCCTTGGCGGCGTTGAACTTGAGGTACTCCCCCTCATAGGTCTTGGCGATAAGGGCGGTGACGCGGCCGGACTTCTGGTCGTCGCCACGGACGAGCTGGTAGCCAGCGGTCTGGTAGTACGTGGTGCAGTTGCCGGTGGCCTCGGCGGCCTTCACGAGGGCCTCGCCGCAGTAGGTGAAGCTCTGGGCGCCGCCCAGGCGGTAGGTGGTCTGCCAGGTGCCGTAGTAGGCCTCGCGGGGCTCATAGGGGTTGGGCAGGGGGAAGCGCTCGGGCTGAATCCATGCGCCGGCACCGTTGGGGGTCGGGGTGGCCGTGGCCTCGAGGATGTACAGGTCACCCAAGGCGTCGCACACCCAGTCGAAGGTGGCGCCGGAGTGACGCAGCCAGGTCATGTAGAGGTCCTGGTTGGCCTTGGAGGTGGAGCCCTTCATAAGCTCGTGGACGATGCCCTCGGCGTCATGGCTGTAGTTGAAGCGATCGGTGAACTGGCTCTCGAAGGCGCCCACATCGCCGCCGTTGAACGTGGCGCCTGCGCCCTTCTCGAGCAGGCACACCTTGGCGCCCTCCTCGGCGGCTGCGCGGGCGGCAGCCTCGCCGGCGGGGCCGGCGCCTACGACCACGACGTCGCAGTCGATGGTCTGGGAGATCTGGTCGTCACCGATGAGCTCGGGGGCGGTGAAGAAACTGGGGTCGGCGATGACCTTCTCGCGCACGGCGTCGCTGTCGCCGGATGCGTTGGCTGCCGTCGTGGGGTCGGCTGCGCCCTCGGCTGCGGCCTTGCCTTCCTCGGCAAGGGCGGTGGCGGCGGCTGCGCTCATGGCGATGCCGCTCACGCCAAGCGCGGCGCTGCGCAGGAAGAAGCGACGGGAAATCTGCTCACTCATGGTGTGTTCTCCTTCTCGAACGAACAGGACTATTTCAAAGGAACGGGCAGGAGAGTGTGAAGACCTGTCCTTTCCTCGTGAAACCAAACAATGCTTGCGGACGTACCTGAACGTCCGCGGAACGCGGCAGACGAGGTTCTGCATCCACAAAAAAGCGGGTTCTGATGCGCAAGGCGCACAGGGCCGACGTGTACTGGCGTACTCTAGGCCCTGTGCAATGCGGCGCATCAGGTTCCGCATCCGCTAATAAGCAGGTTCTGGCCTGCAAGGCGTCGGGAGGCGATGTGTACTGGACGTACTCGAGCCTCCCGAGAACGCAGCAGGCCAGGTTCTGCAACACTCTCTAGAGGTTGCCGAGGTAATCACCGAGGGCATAGCCACCAGCCAGCGCGAACCCGATGGAGGCACCGTTCATGGGCGCGGTGTACTGCAGCGGGAAGCGGCCGCCCGCGCAGTTGCCCGTGGCATAGAGGCCGGAGATCTTGTCGAACGTCTGAGCCGCCATGACCTGCTGGTTGCCGTCGACGAACAGGCCGGCGAACGCGCACATGATGTCGTTGCGGTTGGGCGTGTTGGCGTAGCAGTAGAAGGGCGGGTTGGTGAGGGCGATCATGTAGGTCGGGTCCTTGCCGAAGTCGTCGTCGGCGCCCTTCTCGCACAGCTCGTTGTAACGCGCCACGGTGTCGATGAAGGTCTGCCTAGATTCCTCGTCGAGACCCATGTACTCGGCCAGCTCCTCGATGGTGTCGGCGCCGTACATGTAGGCGGGGTCGTCGGGACCGGTGTAGGCAGGACCGCGCTGGATCTTCACCGCCAGGCCGTCCTTGCCTGCGGCGTAGGCCTGGTCCATGGAGTCCTGCAGGGACGAAATTGCCTCGTCGGTGGCTTCGGGGTTGAAGTGCTCGAGCGGGTTGACGTCCATGTAGGCGGCCGCGTTGGCGTCCCACACGTCGTAGATGAAGCCCTGCGGCTGGCGGGCGCCGGAGATGCCGGACAGAACGCCGCCGGCGAAGCCCTCGTCGCCGTAGCGCTCGCCGTACTTGTTGACGCGCAGCACCGGCGTGCCGGCAAGCGGGCTCATCGGCAGGCCGAAGTTGCCGCCCATGGCAGCGCGCGGGCCGATTTCCATGGCGGCACCGGCCCACAGGCCCATTTTCTGGCCCTGGCCGCTCCAGCCCTGGCCGGCAAGCTGCTCCTCAGCCGTGTTGGTCTCGGCGACTTCCTGGCAAAGTGCGGCGAACATGTCCTTGTCGCCCGAGCAGTCGCCGGCGGCCAGGACAACGCCGAGTTTGGCGGTGTACTTGTGGAACTTACCGTCGCCATCCTTGCCAACGACGCCGGTCACGCCATCGGTTGCATTGCCGATGAGGCAGTATCCGCTCATGCCGTACACCACAGTGCCGCCGGCGTCGACGATTGCCTGGCGCTGAGCAGCCATGGCCTTGTTGATGCCCATGCCGAAGCTGGCGGCGGCAGGGTAGGAGCAGAAGTCGCCCACCTTGTGCTGCCAGCCGGCAGGTGCCGGCCATGCCTGAGCCATGGGCTTGGAGTCCTCGGGGCACACGGCCACGAGGTCGTCGAGGGCCTTGCCGCCGAACACGGCGAAGTCGTGGACAAGCTTGCCGTTGGCGCGGTTGGCGCTGTGAAGCTGCCAGTTGTGCACAAACTCGGCGACATCGTACTCGGGCACGCCCTGGTCGAACTGCCACTGGGAGTTGATGTGGCCGATGGCCTGGCCAAGAATCATGAAGGTGTCGACGTCGTCGTCCTGCTGCTCAAGCACGATGACGCTCTTGCCCAACTCGGCAGCATGACGGGCGCAGGCGGCGCCGGAGTGGCCGCAGCCCACGACAACGATGTCGGCTTCACTTTCATCCTCAAACTCGGTGGGCATCTCGGGCGCCTCACCCAACCATGCAGGGTTTTCCTTGAAAATGGTGGGGACGGTGCCGGCTGCCTCGGCGCCCTCTGCGGGTTTCGCCTCCTCGGCGACAGCGGTGCCGGCGGCTACGGTGCCTGCGGCGGCGAGGGCTGCGCTGGTGACGAAAGTGCGGCGGGTAAGCGCCTTTTCTGTCATGCTCATTACATGCTCCTAACGTATGAGGAACCGTGCGGGCAGCCCGTTGTGGGCTTGCCTGCGATGACGAGACTGACTCTAGGGCCTGCGGGCGCCTAAATCTTCACCTTGCATCCGTGAACTTTGTTTTAGCTGGTAGACAGCCTGCTTCACCTCTATGAGGTGAACTATTTCGAGCATCTTGTGCGTTGTGGAAATACGCGTTTGCGTTGCTTGCGCCGTCAATGCGACCTTTCGGGCGAGGTGGCGTATCATATGAAGCTGAAAATCGCGCAACTCAATTGCACGGTCGAAAAGGGGACAGCACGACATGCTTAAAAATGTTATCGATGCCATGGCGGGCGTTGCCAAAGACGGGCGTCAGCGTCTTATCGCGCTGTGCCTGGCTGTTGCGTTGACGCTTGCGGGTGTCACCCGCGCTCTGCTTGAGATGAGCGTCGGCGGGGTGGGAAGTTTTCCCATGCCCGGGGACAACCTGCTCATGCTGGGCTTGTGCCTGGTGTGTTGCTGGGCTGTGTCCCATTGGCACCGCAGTGTCGCGCGGGTTGCTTGCACGGCAGCGGGAAGGGCGGTTGTGGCGGGTTTCGCGCTCGCCTGTCTCGTCTTGCTGCAGGTCTGCCGGGTGCTCGATCCGTTTGTGGGTGCGCAGCTGCTCTTCTTTGTGGGGGCATTCGTGCGCGTGGCAGGCCTCTTCATGCTTGTTGCCGTGTATGCGCGCGTCGACGCTCGGGATGTGGGGGCGCTTGCCGCGCAGGTCGTGTGGGCTTTGGGTGTCTCCGTGGTGCTTGACCTCGCCTTTTTGCTGCTTGCCCCCGGCGGTGTCGCCATCGTGAGCTTCGCGTTGCCCTTTGCGGCGTGGGCATGCTTGAAAAAGCTTGATGCAATGGATGACGTTTCGAACGCGCCGAGCGCTTCGCCGTCGACGTGTCCCCCAGCGTCTCCCTATGAGTCCACGCTGGGGCAAGCGTGCCTGTGCGAGGAGCCGTCGTGCGTTAAAATGCCAGGTTTTCGCCTGCTCACGTTTGGTTTGTATGGGATGGTGGGCGGCCTTGCCTCAAGCCAGGCCCATGCCTTGGCCCCTACTGCCATGGTACAGCCCTCGCTTTTGCATTCTTGCCTGGTGAACGACCTGGGCCTTGTCTTGGGTGCATGCACGCTTATCGTTGGAACGTTGTGGCTCGTCGGCCGCCGTGTCGACCCGTTTGCCCTGCGCTGCTTGCTGGTGCCCGCCTTTCTTGTGGCCATCTTCCTGGCGCCGCTGCTCACGGGGTTCATGGGCGAGGTCGTGCCGGTGCTCATGGCACTGTCGCAAGCCTTGTTCTACGGCATGCTGTGGATGTTTCCCAAGCCTGCCCCCGCTGATGAGCGTCTGCGCTGGTTTGCTGCGGTCTGCGGTGCCTTTTTTGTGGGCACCCATGCGGGTATGTGGTTTGGGGGCGATTTCCTGCCCGTGTCGGGCGCGGGCGACATCTATATGGTTGTAGCCGCTTTGGCCTTGGCGGCTCTCATCATGGTGGAGTTTGCTCCCCGCCTGATTGGTTCGCATGACGACGCAACTCTCGTTGATGCCAGCGAAGCGGTTTCTTCGGGTGAAGAGGAAGGAGCTTCTGCATGCTCCGACCCTGCTGAGGCGGCCCAGGAGGCAAGCGCAGCCCTCGATGCTCTTGCCAATCATGCCGCCGATGCCTGGGGGCTCACACCGCGCGAACGCGCCGTGTTGCCGGGACTTTTGCGCGGCCGCAGCGTTGCCTGGGTCGCTGAGAGCCTCACGGTGAGCAAGAACACCGTGCACACCCACATGCGCAACATCTATCAGAAGGCGGGGGTTCACTCCCAAGAGGAGCTTATCGACGCCGCCGAGGCGCTGTAGGGGAGGGTGTGCGAATCACGCAGGGGAACGTTTCGTTTGAGGCGTTTGACCCACACACAAACCGCCCGTCGACCATTCCCTGGGATTGCTTGGGATGGTCGACGGGCGGTTTGGTGTTTTTAGGTTCAGGATGGAACAGAGGCACTCTACTCGTTCTTGGCACCAGCCGTGCTGGCTGCAGGCTTGCTGTCGGATGCGGTGCTGCCCGACGTCTCCGACGTGCTCTGGCTGGAGGCTTTTGCGCCCTCCGAGCCGTCCTTGCCGGCTCCGGTTGCAGGGGTGGCCGAGGAGCTGCCGCGCTGGTCGGTGTTGTAGAAGCCGCTGCCCTTGAGCACGATGCCGCTTGCCGAGAACTCGCGCGAGGCTGCGGCGCCGCAGTCGGGGCATACGATTTCGGGATGCTCGCGCATTCCGTGGGAGACCTCGAACACCTTGCCGCAGGACGTGCAGCGATAATCGTAGCGTGCCATTCTTCAGAACTCCTTGCTTGGGTGTGGCCACATGGGCCACATGGGTAGGTCGCGTTTGTTTGAAACTACTGTATCCAATGCCATTGGCAAAATTACGGTGGCAGTGTGGGTTCCATATGCTTTACGATAACAAATTGCGCCCATAGGGCGTTTCTATACGACGGGAGCCGCGACAGGCGGCTGAGAGGCAGGCCGCGATGCGCCTGCGACCGAGACGACCGTGCCGGTAATGCGGCACGAGCAGAAAGGGGTTGCATGCCCATGCTCGCAGAGCGATTCGAAGCAGTTCGCACGTCCGTACCCTTGGTTCACAACATCACGAACTACGTGACTGTCCACGATGTGGCCAACGTCATCATCGCGTGCGGCGGCTCTCCCATCATGAGCGACGAGCCCGACGACGTGGAGGACATCACCTCCATTTGCGGCGCGCTCAACATCAACATCGGCACGCTCAACTCCCAGTCCATCCGCGCCATGGTGCTCGCCAGCGCCCGCGCCGAGCAGCTCGGTCACCCCATCGTGCTCGACCCGGTGGGCGCCGGTGCCAGCAAGCTGCGCACCTCCACGGCCTCCACGCTCCTTGCCCAGCGCAAGATTTCCGTCGTGCGCGGCAACATGAGCGAGATCAAGGCCCTCGCCGCCGGCACCTCCACCACGCGCGGTGTCGACGTGGCTGCCGATGACGTGGTAACCACCAGCAACCTCGACGAGATGGTGCGCTTCGTGCGCCAGTTCAGCGCCGCGTCGGGCTCCATCGTTGCGGCTTCTGGCGTCATCGACCTGGTAAGCGACGCCGAGCATACCTATGTCATCTCCAACGGCCACCGTCTCATGGGCCAGATTACGGGCTCGGGCTGCATGCTGAGCGGCGTTGTGGGCGCCTATATTGCGGCGAACCCCGACAACATGCTCGAGGCTGTTGCGTCGGCCTTCTGCATGTACGGTCTGGCCGGCAAGTTTGCTGCTGACCGTGCCCTTGAGGAGGGCGTCGGCAACGCGACGTATTCGAACTATCTCATCGACGAGGTCTTCAAGATGACCGCCGACAAGGTGGAGCAGGGCGCCATCTATGACCTCCTCTAAGTGGGCCCCTGCCGATCGTGGCAGCGCCGCATATGAAGACGCTCTGCGTCGCTGCCTTGCGGTATATGCCGTGACCGACCCCCGTTGGCTCGGTGGGCGACGTCTTTGCGATGTCGTTGAGCAGGCAATCTTGGGCGGGGCGACATTCGTGCAGCTGCGCGAGAAGGATGTCAGCCATGCACGTCGCTGCGAGCTTGCCCGTGAAGTGCTTGCCGTGTGCCGCGCCCACAACGTTCCCTTTGTGGTGAACGATGACGTCGAGTGCGCACTCGAGGTGGGAGCCGATGGCGTCCACGTGGGCCAGTCGGACCTCGCCTGCGCTCAGGCTCGGGAGATACTAGGGCCCGACGCGATCGTCGGTGTGAGTGCCGACAACCCCGCCCAGGCGCTGGCCGCCTACGAGGCCGGTGCCGATTACCTGGGATGTGCGGTCTACGCAACGCCTACCAAGGGCAATGCCGAGCACGTGGGTCTGGCGGGCCTCGCTCAGGTTGTGTCCGCCACGCCCCTGCCTGTTGTCGCCATCGGCGGCATCAACCAGGGCAACGTCGCTTCCTTTGGCCCTGCGGGCGCGGCGGGTGTGGCGGTGGTCTCGGCCATCTTTGCCGCAGCCGACCCGCGTCAGGCCGCTTGCGACCTTGCCGGGGCCGTCGCGGCCTGGCCGCATCACAAGCCGCTCTAGCGAGTTTGAGAGCAGCTTCCCATCCGCTCGCGTGGCAATTGCCCTTGTGCGGCCTGTCCTGGACGTGCGTCGGTGCTTGACGCGTTCTGGGCAGGCCGTTTTTTCCTGTATTGGAGGACCCATGCAGCTTCCTTCCGTTCTCACTGTCGCCGGCAGCGACTCGTCGGGCGGCGCCGGCATCCAAGCCGACCTCAAGACCATCGCCGCCCTGGGCCTGTATGGCCAAAGTGTTATCACGGCACTCACGGCGCAGAACACCTGCGGGGTTCGCTCCATACAGGAGACGGACGCGCAGATTGTGACCGACCAGATGGATGCCGTGTTTGAGGACATCCGCCCCGTCTCCGTCAAGATCGGCATGCTTTCAAGCGCCCGGGTCGCCCGCACGGTTGCGCAGGGCCTGCACCGCCATGAGGCGGGCAACATCGTTGTCGACCCGGTCATGGTCGCCACGAGCGGGGCGGCGCTCATGGCCGACGGGGCGGCGCGGGCCATGGTGGACGAGCTGTTCTGCCTGGCGCGGGTCGTGACTCCCAACATCCCCGAGGCGAGTGTCTTGGCCGGCATCGATGCCGCAGCGCAGGGTCTGGACTCCATGGTGCAGGCCGCTCGCATCATCGCGCGCACGACTCCCGGTGCGGTCCTCGTAAAGGGCGGCCATCTGGCGGGGGAGGACCGTGCGACCGACGTGCTCTTGCTGCCGGGCGCCGACGATCCTGTCATTTTGCGTGGGGAGGCGGTGCAGACGAGCGGCACCCACGGCACGGGATGCACGCTCTCAAGTGCCATCGCGTGTTTCTTGGCGTATGGCCTGCCGGTTGAAGAAGCCGTCCGCCGGGCGAAGGATTACCTTGCGACGTGTTTGCGCGCGGGTCTTGACCTGGGGCGTGGGAACGGCCCGCTCGACCATATGGCGCCCCTGCGGCCCCATATTGACGTCCCGCAGGCTCAAGGCGCGGCGCCTCGGATCGCGCCCGCCAGCCCGTGCACGACTGGTCCCGCCCTGATTGTCGGCGGTTCTCCCGAGGTTCCGGCGCCTGAGTTCCTCCGGCGCTGCGCGCAAGGGTGTTCGCTTGTCGTCGCCTGTGACTCGGGCGCCGATGCCTGCATGCGTGCCGGCCTACATGTCGACGTGCTCGTGGGCGACGGTGACTCGCTGAGTCGCGAAGCCCTGGCGTATGTGCGAGCTGGTGCCGCGCGGGAGCTCGGTTTTCCCATGGACAAAGACGACACCGACCTAGGCCTGGCGCTTTCCTGGCTCGCCGGCCATGCGGTCGAACTCGGGGTGTCCGGCATCGTCGCGACCGGCATCACCGGCGGAAGGGTCGACCATGAGTTGGGCGTTTTTGGCGTTCTTGCACGTATGGAGACGCTGCCCATTCGTATCGAGACGCCTGCGAGCACGGTCTACGTTCTGTCGTGTCAAAGCAATCCCTGTGTAGAATTTTGCGCCCAGGACGTGGGCCGCACCCTGAGTGTGGTCGCGCTGCCCGCCCCTGCCTGCCTGAGCGAGTCGGGCATGCGTTGGAACCTTGACCATGCCACCCTCAACACCCTCGATGACCTGGGTATTTCCAATGTCATCGAGCAAAAGGGCGCTGTTGTTGAAGTCCACGCTGGCACGGTGTTTGTCATTGTCGAACGCGAGCGCATCCATAAGGAGAGCATCCTTTAATGGCGGTTTTGCGTACGCGACCTCTGGAATATCTGCGACTAGGATATGAAGTTTTGCATCTTTGCCCCGGTGTGTGCTAATCTTCTAAAGTTGCCGATTTAAGCGGGCGGGCAGAGCGTCCCGCAAGCAGTTAGAAGGAGTTTTCGAGATGTCCCAGGTTTGCGAAGTCTGCGGTAAGCACCCGGTGTTCAGCCGCTCCATCAGCCACTCCCACCGCGTCACCAACCGCCAGCACCGTGCCAACGTGCAGTCCCTGTACTGCATCGTTGACGGCGAGCGCAAGAAGGTCAAGGTCTGCACCAAGTGCCTCAAGGCCGGCAAGGTCGTTCGCGGCTAGTCTTCACGCGTAAAGTGTGAGTTGTAAGGCCTCCGTACGGGGGCCTTTTTTGTGTCTCGGTGTATACTTCCTTGAATTGAGTGCAAACGGCTATCAGTGACGGGAGCAAGACTATGGCAGACAAAACGAACGGTGCCCTCATCGTCTCCGATGACGTGCTCGCCGACCTGGTCGGTTATGCCGCCAAGGAATGCTATGGCGTTGTTGGCATGACGTCCCCCGCCCCCACGAGCGTGCAGGAGGGCATCGCCGGGCTTCTGCCCGCGCAGCGCCTGCGCAGGGGCATTGAGATCGACCGCGACGAGAACGGCAAGCTTTCCGTCGCCCTGCACGTCGTGCTCGAGTACGGCGTGAACCTCACCGCTGTCAGCCAGAACCTTGTGGACGCGGTCCAGTATGTCCTTAAGAACATCGCCCAGATCGACGACGCTCATGTGATCGTCCATGTCGACGCGATGAAGGTCCGCGAGGCGTAAAGCCCTGCCAACGTATCTATGGGAGAAGTCTGATGATCGAGCAGACCGTACGCAACAGCTTCATCGTTGCCGCTCGCGCCGTCAAGGAGCGCAGCGAGGAGATCAACAAGCTCAACGTCTTCCCGGTGCCCGACGGTGACACCGGTACGAACATGTCGCTCACCCTGGCCACGGTCGTTTCCGAGATTGAGGCGCTGCCGGCCGACGCCACGATGCCCAAGCTCGCAGCTGCCGTGACGCACGGCTCCCTCATGGGCGCCCGCGGCAACTCCGGCGTCATCACGAGCCAGATTCTTCGCGGTCTGGCCGAGGGCCTGGCCGAGGTCGAGGGTCCCGCCGATGCCGGAGTCGTCGCCTCGGCGTTCCGCCGTGCCGTCAAAGTGGCTTTTGCCGCTGTGCGCAAGCCTGTTGAGGGCACCATCCTCACCGTGCTGCGCGACGTCTCCAAGCGTGCCGACATGTGCGAGAAGAAGCATGCGACCCTCGAGGAGACGCTCGACGCCCTGGTGGCCGAGGCTTTCGAGAGCGTCGCGCGCACGCCCGACCTGCTTCCCGTTCTCAAGGAGAACGGCGTCGTCGACTCGGGCGCGTTTGGCTTTGCCATCTTCCTTGAGGCTTTCTGCGCCAACGCGCTCGGTCGCGAGGGCGGGGTCTCCTCGGCTGCAGACAAGGCCATGGCTCAGGCCAACGCCAAGGTTGCCATCGAGCTCAACGACGACTGGGAGGGCTCGGAGTTCCGCTACTGCACGGAGTTCCTCTTCAAGGCCGAGCAGGCCTTCGACGAGGACGCTACGCGTGACTTCCTTGCCACGCAGGGCGACTGCGAGCTTCTTGTTGGTGCGTACCCCGACTACAAGATTCACGTTCACACCGACCGTCCCGACCATGTGCTCGACCACATGCTCGCCATCGGTCAGATCTTCAACGTCTTCATCCATAACATGGACATGGAGGCTCACGAGCGCACTGAGAAGATCGCTCAGGACAAGGCCGCCGAGGCCCCGGTCAAGCCGCTCGGCGTCATCGCCGTGGCTGCCGGTTCCGGCCAGGCCGAAATCCTGCGCTCCCTGGGCGTCGACGTCGTCGTCGAGGGCGGCCAGACCATGAACCCCTCCACCGCCGACATCCTTGCTGCTGCCAAGCAGGCGCGTGCCGAGCAGGTCATCGTGCTGCCCAACAACGGCAACATCATCATGGCTGCACAGTCTGCCGCCGCAGCCGCCGACTTCCCCATGGCGGTCGTTACTACGCGCAGCGTCCCTCAGGGCTTCTCGGCGATGTTCGCTTTCAACCCGACTGCCTCGCTCGAGGACAACGCTGCTGCCATGGCCGAGGTCCTGCCCGGTGTGCATGACGGTGAGATCACCCATGCCGTGCGCGATTCGCAGACGGTCAACGGCGACGCCATCCATTCCGGTGACGTCATCGGCCTCGTCGACGACAAGGTGACCTACGTCGGTTCCGACGTCTGCGACATGTGCGTCGAGATGGTCAAGGCCATGCAGGCCGACATTGAGGGCGACACTCTCACCATCCTTGCGGGCCTCGACATGCCCCAGGACGAGTTCGAGGCCCTGGTTGAGCGCCTCGAGGACGCCGTGCCTGACCTCGACGTCGACGCCCATCGCGGCGAGCAGCCCCTGTATCCCATCGTGCTTTCCATCGAGTAGCCCGCTCGGCTCTCGTGTTCAGACGTATATGAGTTGCGCGCAGGCCGTCTCATCCGCCGACCGTCTCAAGCAGACGGCGGGTATGGGGCGGCCTGTGTCGTTTATCCGTGGCGTAGGGCCCGCCAAGGGTGCCCTGCTGGCAAAAATCGGCGTACGCTCGGTCTTCGACGAGCTCATGGCAGCCCCCATGCGTTATCTCGACTTGAGCCAGCTCGTCGATGTGGCGCATGCTCGTGTGGGCGACCAGGCCAGTTTCGTGGTGCATGTCGACAAGGTCGAGCTCAAGCGCCCCCGTCCTCGTGTGACGGTGGTTGAGCTGTCGTGCTATGACGACACCGGCGTCGTCATGGTGTGCTTCTTCGGGCAGCCTTGGCTTGCCCAGAAGTTCGCTGAGGGTCAGACGCTGCTTCTCTTTGGCAAGGTGAGCTTCGGATACGGTTTCAAGCGTCTGAACTCGCCCTATTGGGAGGCGCTCGAGGGTGACGGCCCTGGGTTTGCCTGCGCATGCGCCGGGCATCCCATGCTTCCCGTCTATCACGCCACCGAGGGGCTCACGGGCCAGTGGCTGCGCAGGTTGTCGTCGGAGTGCCTGACGTCTTTCGCTGACGTGCTGGACCCCTGGCCCGCTGCTGTGCGGGCGCCGAGGCGCCTTATGCCACTCTCGCGTGCGTTGCGTGCGATGCATTACCCGTGCGATGGGGACGACGCCGAAGCCGCCCGCCGAAGGCTCGCCTTTGACGAGGCTACCTTTCTCCAGGTGGCGCTGCGTGCCCGCCGCGACGTGCGCGTTATGGGGGTCAAGCCTGTCGAGCATGTGGTGGACGGCCCCCACGAGCGTGCCCTGCGCGCCGCTTTGCCGTTTGCCCTCACTGCCGACCAGCAAGTGGCCGTTGATGAGATCCTCCTCGATATGGCAAGCGCACAGGCCATGAGCAGGCTGCTTTTGGGAGACGTGGGCACGGGCAAGACCGCTGTGGCGACCTTGGCCTTAGGCGTCGTGGCCGATTCGGGCGGTCAAGCCGCCCTCATGGCTCCCACGACCGTGCTTGCCCAGCAGTATGCCGACAAGGTGGGGCCTCTGCTCGATGCGGCGGACATCACCTGGGCGCTGCTCACGGGCGCCACGCCCAAGGCGCAGAGGGAGTCCATCCTCGAGGGTCTCGCGCAGGGCCGTACCTGTGTGCTTTTCGGCACGCATGCGGCTCTCTCCGAGGATGTCCGCTTCAACCGCCTCACGCTTGCTGTCATCGACGAGCAGCAGCGATTCGGCGTGAACCAGCGCAATGCACTGCGTGAGAAGGGTCGCGGGGCCGACTTGCTCATCATGAGCGCCACCCCCATTCCGCGCACGATGGCCTTGGCACTTTACGGCGATCTTGACCGCAGCTACCTGCGCATGCGCCCCGTGAAAGGTGCCGGCATCACCACCGAGGTCATCGCCAAGCGCAATCGCGCCGATGCCTACGCCGCCATGCTTGAGGAGATTGCCCAGGGTCGCCAGGCCTATGTGGTCTGCCCCTTGGTGGGCGCGCCGGCAGGGGAGGGCGACGAGCCCGACCAGGCGGCTCTCGAGCTTGAGGCAGGCGAGGACCCCAGCGACCCCCAGGCGGCCCAAAAGGTCGCCCGCTCCCTTGCTGGCAGCGTCTTTGGGGCCTATGAGGTGGGGCTTCTCACCGGTCGCATGAAGCCTCAGGAAAAAGCCCAGGTCATGGCCGATTTCAAGGCGGGTGCGATTCAAGTGCTCGTCTCGACCACCGTCATCGAGGTCGGTGTCGACGTCCCCAACGCAACGGTCATGCTCATCGAGGATGCGGAGCGTTTCGGTCTGGCACAGCTCCATCAGCTGCGCGGCCGTGTGGGGCGAGGCAAGTACCCCGGCCATGTCTTCCTGTGCACGAGCGCCACTTCGGCCAATGCCAAGCGACGCATGAAGGCGCTCGTCGATACTTCCGATGGTTTTGAACTTGCCGAGCAGGACCTGCAATTGCGCCGAGAAGGCGATATCATGGGCGTCCGCCAGTCGGGCGAGGTCTCGCTACGCTTTGTGGACCTTGCCCGCGACGCGGACCTTTTGCAGGATGCGCACGACTTGGCATGCGACATGCTCCAGGCGGATCCTCTCATGCAAGACCCATGCCATGTTCCCATCAAAGCGGAGGTCGTCGCACGATACGGCGACGTTTTCCGCGACGTAAGTGGAGGTTAAGCAGATGACACCCACTGCCATTGCCGATACGGCGTCCCAGACCCGCGCACCCCGGCGGTTCCTCGTGCCTGGCACGTTCGACCCCATCACGCGCGGCCATCTCGACGTCATCGAGCGCGCAAGCAGGCTCTGCGACGAGGTGATCGTCGCGGTCGCCGAGTCCAAGCACAAGCGGGGAGGCACCGCCTTCACCCTTGAGGAGCGCGTGCAGCTTGTGCGCGAGGCCACGGCTCATATGCCCAGCGTCTCGGTCATGCCGTTCCAAGGGCTCCTCGTGACGTTCGCGCGCTCGCTGGGCGGCGTGACGGCGGTGGTCAAGGGGCTTCGCCTCACAACTGACTTCGAGTACGAGCTGCAGCAAGCCAACCTCAACTACCGCATGGCCCCCGAGCTCGAAGAGATCTTCGTCATGGGCGGCGCCGACTACGGCTACGTCTCGAGTTCGGCCGTGCGAGAGATAGCGGAGCTGGGCGGCGATGTCGCACAATTTGTCACGCCCAATGTCGAAGCCGCGCTTCGTCGACGTTACCCGTTGAATGGCTGATATTTCACAGCCTGCCCTTAAAGCGCGGCCTATCTTCTGCTATTCTTAGCAGCTTGAAGATAGGCAATCCGCGTCCATGCGTTAGCCGCCCATGCGTTAGCAACACGTCGCCATCGGAGGACATCCCATGCCCGGTACTGAAATTGAAGCCTTCATTGAAGAGCTGGAAGATCTGATCAACAACGCCAAGTCCCCCCTGTCCGGCGGCGGTTCCAAGAAGATCATCGAGGCAGACACGGCGTATGCCATTCTCGATGACATCAAGCGCTCGCTGCCCGAGGAGTTCCAGAAGGCGCGTCGCATTCTGCGCGAGCGCGACGAGATCATCGAAGAGGCCAACACCCAGGCCAACCATACCATCGACGATGCCAATGCACAGGCGTCCATCATGGTCAGCGAGCAGGAGGTCGTGCGCCTGGCCAACAACATGGCCGCCGACATCAAGCGTCACGCTGAGGAAGACGCCCGTGACACCCGTTACTGGGCCGAGGGCGTTGCCGACAAGACCCTCGAGCAGCTCCAGAACCAGCTGCACATCGTCATCGACATGGCCTCGCATCTGCTTGACCAGACCCAGGAGTGCCGCAACCTGCTGACTGGCGTGGCTCAGGCTGACGAGCCGGCCGAGTACCAGGACGACCGCGATGTCCAATAAGCTTTCCTTCCCTCAGGTCAAGCTTTCCATCGAGAGCGGCCTGGCGAGTCCCGGCGACACGATTTCTGTGCAGGACACCATTGATGTCGACGCCTTCTCCATCGGTGGGCGCGACCTCAAGGTGAGCGATGGCATCTCGTACGATATCGTGCTCACCAATACCGGCGACGGCATTCTTGCCACGGGCATGGCCCGCTTTGAGGCGGACACGGCGTGTGACAGGTGCCTCGGTCCCGCCCATCTCGACGTCAACGCCGAGATTTCGTGCTATTACCTGCACGAGGAGCCTGAAGACGAGGTGGAGGACGAGAGTGATTTCGGTCTCATCGACGCTTCCGACGGCACGGTGGACCTCGGCGAGGCAATCCA
>Ga0129308_1001051_pt1 | contig 32684 bp, 30 predicted proteins | sample L827metagenome_FD_94440 | JGI IMG/M metagenome (GOLD analysis project Ga0129308, IMG submission 94440) | Ring-tailed lemur group fecal microbial communities from Wisconsin, USA - L827 metagenome | ecosystem: Host-associated > Mammals > Digestive system > Large intestine > Fecal | place: USA...
CAATTCCAAAGAGAAAGTGTAAAAGTAAATTCAATTGTAAGAGTAAATTCAACTGGAACTATATGAAAGACTAAATTCAACTTATACCTATTTAAAGTGGAATTTAACTTTTCACTTTAGATTCTTGATATTCACGAAAGAAATGTTTTGCTATAAAGACAATTTATGCTATAATACAAAAGATAATGAAGAGGTGGAATATTATATGTCAAAACAAGTGTTTAGTGTAGATTTTTATGGAAAGACATTAACTGTAGAAACAGGAGAACTTGCTAAACAAGCAAATGGTTCTGTTTTAGTAAGATATGATGATACAGTCATTTTGTCTACAGCTGTTGCTGGAAAAGAGCCAAAAGATGTTGATTTCTTTCCGTTAACAGTTACATATGAAGAAAAATTATATTCTGTAGGAAAAATTCCTGGAGGATTCTTGAAGAGAGAAGGGCGTCCAAGTGAACATGGAACTCTAACAGCTCGTATGATTGATCGTCCTATTCGACCATTATTTGCAGATGGTTTTAGAAATGAAGTACAAGTTGTGAATACAGTTCTTTCTGTTGATCAAAATGCTTCACCAGAAATGGCAGCTATGTTAGGAGCATCATTAGCTTTATGCCTCTCTGATATTCCTTTTAATGGACCTATTGCTGGAGTGAATGTTGGTTTGATTGATGGTGAATTTACAATCAATGCTGGTCCAGAAGATATGGAAAGAAGTTTGATTAATCTTGAAGTGGCGGGAACCAAAGATGCGATTAACATGGTTGAAGCTGATGCAAAAGAAGTCGATGAAGAAACAATGTTAAATGCATTACTGTTTGGTCATGAAAAAATCAAGGAATTGATTGCTTTTCAAGAAAAAGTCGTAGAAGCTTGTGGAAAAGAAAAAATTGAAATTCCTTTATTTGAATTGAATCCGGCTATTGTTGCTGAAGTTGAATCATTAGCGAAAGAGAGAATGATTCAGGCTGTATCTCTTCCTGGTAAATTGGAAAGATATGGAGCTATTGATGAAATTAATGCTGAAGTTGTTGCTTTATTTGAATCAAGAGATTATGTTGATTTAAAAGAACAAGAAGACACATTAAAACAGGTCAAAATTGTTTTACATGATTTAGAAAAGGATGAAGTGCGTCGTTTAATTACTGAAGATAAAGTAAGACCTGATGGACGTCGTATTGATGAAGTAAGACCTTTAAATGCACAAGTTGATTTACTTCCAAGAGTTCATGGTTCAGCTTTATTTACACGTGGTGAAACACAAGTCTTATCGGTATGTACATTAGGAGCTTTGGGTGAACATCAAAAAATTGATGGTTTAGGATTGGAAGATCAAAAGCGATTTATGCATCATTATAATTTCCCACCATATTCTGTTGGTGAAACAGGAAGAATGGGAGCACCAGGGCGTCGTGAAATTGGCCATGGGGCTTTAGGTGAAAGAGCTTTAGCTCAAGTGATTCCAAGTGAAGATGAATTTCCTTATACAATTCGTGTTGTTTCAGAAGTTTTGGAGTCTAACGGGTCTTCTTCTCAGGCTTCTATTTGTGCATCATCAATGGCCTTGATGGCAGCTGGTGTACCAATTAGTCAGCCTGTTAGTGGTGTAGCTATGGGATTGGTTAAAAAAGGTGATGATTATACTATTTTAACTGATATTCAAGGGATGGAAGATCATTTGGGAGACATGGATTTTAAAGTTGCTGGAACAAAAAATGGAATCTGTGCTTTACAAATGGATATCAAAATTGATGGTATTACAAAAGAAATCTTGCAAGAAGCTTTAGCTCAAGCGAAAGTTGGCAGACAACAAATTATGGATTGTATGTTAGGTGCTATTGCTGAACCGAGAAAAGAATTAAGTCCTTACGCTCCAAAAGTCTTTATGATGAGAATTGATCCAGATCAAATTAAAGATGTTATTGGACCAGGTGGTAAGAATATTAATGAAATCATTGAAAAATCAAATGATGTTAAAATTGATATTGAACAGGATGGTCGCGTTACAATATATCATTATGATCAAGAGGCAATTGAAACAGCAGCAAAATTAATTGAAAATATTGTGAAAAAAGCTGAAGTAGGTGAAATCTATGATGGTAAGGTTGTGCGTGTAGAGGATAAATATGCTTTTGTAGAATTATTTGAAGGTACAAATGGTTTCTTGCATGTTGGTGATGTTGCCCATGAAAGAATCAATAAGGTCTCTGATGTTTTAAAACTTGGTGATATAGTCAAGGTGAAGGTCACAAAGATTACTGATAAAGGTGTTAATGTTTCTCGTAAGGCTTTATTGCCTAAACCAGTTCAATCTAAGGAAGAAAAAAAAGCATGAGAATTGTTTTAGCTTCTGCTTCGCCAAGAAGAAAAGAATTGTTAGAAAAAGCAGGCATCGATTTTATAGTCGATGCTTCTTCTATTGATGAAACACTGGATGAGACTTTAGCTTTGGAAGAACGTTTAAGACAATTAGCTATTGATAAGACTATGCCAATTCATCATAAATATCCTCATGATGTTGTATTAGGAGCAGATACAACAGTTTATTTTGATTCACAAATTATTGGAAAAGCAAAGGATAAAGATGATGCACGTCATATTTTAAAGATGTTATCAAATCAAAAGCATAGTGTTTATACAGCTGTTGCTATTTATATAAAGAATGAATTGTATACGTTTGTTGAACGTACAGATGTTTATTTTAAAGATATTACAGATATGATTGAACCTTACATAACTTCAGGTGAATGGCAAGGAAAAGCGGGAGCCTATGGAATCCAGGGCTATGCTGATTGCTTTGTAGAGCGTGTTGAAGGTGATATCGATAATGTGATTGGTTTACCCTTACAAAAGGTCATGGAATTCTTCAATGAAAAGCAGATTATGATGTAAAAAATTTGTAAATGTACGTAAATTTTTATTGTAGTCTTGTTAATTTTTTATTATAATGTTCAAGGTAGGAAAATTGGAGGATGAATTTATGGAAAAGAAAGTGAAAAGAATTGCGTTGCTTTCAGGGGGTGGAGATTGTCCTGGATTAAATGCTGTTATCAGAACAATTACAAAAACTGCAATCTCTAAATATGGTTGGGAAGTTATTGGATATGTATATGGTTACCGTGGATTGTATAACAATAATTATATAGAATTAACAGAAGAAAAAGTAGAAAGTATCTATAAAGAAGGAGGAACTATTTTATATAGTTCTAATAAAGATAACCTTTTTGATTATTTAGTTGATGATGGAAAAGGTGGAAAAGTGAAAAAAGATGTCAGTGATGTTGGTGTTGAAAATTTGAAAAAAGCTGGTGTTGATGTTTTGGTTGTTTTAGGTGGAGATGGAACTCTAACAAGTGCTAGAGATTTTTCTCGAAAAGGTGTTCATGTCATTGGTGTTCCTAAAACAATGGATAATGATTTAGCAAGTACAGATGTGACTTATGGATTTAACTCAGCTATGACTGTTGGTACTGAATTCATTGATCGTTTACAAACGACTGCTAAATCTCATCACCGTGTTATTTGTTGTGAATTGATGGGTAGAGATGCTGGATGGGTCACTTTGTATGCAGGTTTAGCTGGAAATGCCGGTGTTTGTTTAATCCCTGAGATTCCATTTACAATTGAAAATGTAGCAAAAGCTATTAAAAAACGTGATGAAGCAGGATTGCCTTATACAGTTGTGGCTGTTGCTGAAGGAGCAAAATATGCTGATGGAACAAAGGTTATTGGGAAAATTGTTGAAGATTCACCTGATCCAATTCGTTTAGGCGGAATTGCAGCTAAAGTTGCTGATGATCTTGAAAAAATTATTCCAAATCATGAAGTACGTTCAGTCAATCCTGGGCATATCATTAGAGGTGGAGATATTTCAGCATATGATCGTATTCTTTCAATACGTTATGGAGTAGCAGCTGCTGATTTGATCAATGAAGGAAAATTTGGAAATGTCGTTACTATTAATGGTGATAAAATGGGATATACTTCATTAGAAGAAGTTATTGGTGCTGCTAAGGTTGGTCAGCAAAAGCATGTTGATCCAAATGGTGAACTTGTTAAAGCAGCAAAAGCTATTGGTATTTGCTTTGGTGATGAATAAACTATAAAAATGAAATCATATATCCTCCTAGTCATGGCTAGGAGGTTTTTTTATGAAAAGAGGGATAAAATGATTAAAAATATTGTCACTGATCAGTTTTTTTTGAGTCAAAAATCAACACCAGCAACAATTCATGATCAACAAGTCATCATTGATCTGATAGATACATTGAACTTTCATCAAGAGCATTGTTTAGGTATGGCAGCAAATATGATTGGTGTTTTAAAAAATATAATTATTATAAAGGAAGGAAAAGACAATCTTATCATGTTGAACCCACAAATTTTAAAAACATATGGGCACATATATACTGCACAAGAAGGTTGTCTTTCACATATAGGGATGAAATCTGTTAAAAGATTTGAAAAAATTAAAGTATCATATGAGGATCTCAATATGAGAAAAAAGGTGAAAACATATAGTGGATTGACGGCCCAAATTATTCAACATGAGATTGATCATTGCAGGGGAATATTAATATAATTGAATATTAAGCTAAAGTGGAATTTAACTTTTCACTTTAGAAATTGAATATTAAAAGTTTTTTTATTTGATTAAAAGAGTTTATTTTGATAGAATGTCAATTACCAGTCAGGAGGTGGAAATATGGTTGAGGAATTGATTCAAATGGGTGATTATCAGCAGGCTCTTTCTTTATTAAAAGACATGAATGATGAACAGACACGTTATTTAAGGCTTGTTTGTTTAGTTGGTTTACGAGAGTTTAAGCAGGCTAAGGATGAAGGAGCATGGGCAAAAGCTCATGCAACAGAAACATATTATGATGTTGTTTCTATGTATGTAACAACACTGAAAGAATTAGGAGAATATGAAGATGCTATTCACATTCTCATTGAAGAATTATCAATGCCCTATATACCTTATCAATATGAAATGATGTTTAATACAGCTTATGATGAGGTGTTACTAGAAAAACAAGAAGCTCATTGGGAAGTTGAAGCAAAAAATCAGATTTTTTCAATTGAAGAAGTTCAACAAATATTAAAAAACAAAGAATGTAATGAGGATTTGTTGTATATGGCTTTAGATCAATTACAACAATTAAATGTTCGTATGATCATTCCAACTATTCAAGATTATCTTCTAGATCCATCTCATCATTTCTTTGCAAAAACATTATTAATAGAAATTATGATAGAACAACAAATAGATGAAGATATGCAAGTTGAAAAGTTTGGTCATTATTATGATATCAATCCAAGCTATTTGCCTTTGGTATTAGAACAGACACAATATGAAGGGATTACAAAGTATTTACAAAATGGTTTAGAAGATGAAAACCCAACTCTATTTCATCAGTGTGTCGAGTATCTTGAATATATGCTGTATGCTTTGTATCCAAGAGAAATATATGAAGATGAATATCATATCAAAGCAGCAGCAATTCATTATTATGTTGCAACTTTGCAGGCGATTGAGATTGACTTGGAAGATTTAGAATTGACATATTATTGTGATCGAAGTGAGATAGAAAACGAAATTTTAGCACTCAAAACAATAGAGTGTTAAAAAGGGTTGCAATCTTATGTTGTTTCATGTATAATATGCGTGTTGAAATATTGGAGGATGTATAAATGGAAACAGTTTGTAACAAACTTGAAAAATGTATGGTAGAAGTCAAAGTGACTTTTACTCTGGAAGAATGGAAAGATGCTCAAACAAAAGCATTGAACAAATTAGCAAAAAAAGTAAAAATTGATGGATTTAGAGCAGGAAAAGCACCTGCTAAAATGGTGAAAGCAAGAATTGGTAAGGCTGCCCTTTTAGAAGAAGCAACAGATATGATTTTACAAAAAAATTATGCAACTATTTTATTGGACAATAATGTGAATCCAGTTGGACAACCACAAGTTCAAATTGATGAAATCACTGAAGAATCATTAAAAGTGACTGTGACAGCACCTGTTGCACCTGATGTTGAATTGGGACAATATAAAGGACTAGAAGTGAAGAAATCTGGCGTAAAGGTAACTAAGAAAGAAATTGAAGCTGAATTAAAGAATTATCAAAATCAATTTGCAGAATTAGTGATTAAAGAAGAAGGAACAGTTGAAAATGGTGATACTGCTGTCATTGATTATGAAGGTTTCAAGGATGGTGTTGCTTTTGATGGTGGAAAGGGTGAAAATCATCCATTAGAAATTGGTTCAGGTTCATTTATTCCTGGATTTGAGGAACAAGTCATTGGTATGGGAGTAGGAGAAGAAAAAGACTTGAATGTCACTTTCCCTGAAAATTATCAAGCTGAAGATTTAGCTGGACAAGAGGTTGTTTTCAAAGTAAAAGTCCATGAAATTAAAACAAAAGTTTTACCTGAAATTGATGATGAATTAGCAAAAGATGTAAATATTGATGGAATTGAGACATTGGCTGATTTAGAAACTTATACAAAAGAACAAATTAGAAACAGAAAGCAAAGTGAAGCTGAACAAAAATTCAGTGATGATATTTTTAATGCAGTCATTGAAAACACACCTTTGGAAGTTCCAGAAGCTATGATTGAAAGCGAAACTCAAAATATGTTAAGAGAAGTTGAACAAAACTTATCTCAACAAGGATTGAATATGGAATTATTCCAACAATTGACTGGTAAATCTGAAGATGATATGAAAGCAGAAATGAGAGAACAAGCTGAAAAGCGTGTGAAATGGAATTTAATTCTTGCTGAAATCGTTAAAGTTGAAAATATTGAAGTTACTGATGAAGAATTAGATGATGAAATCAAAGAAATTGCTAAATATTATGGTAGAGAATTTGATGAAGTGAAATCTATCTTTGGTAGTCAATTAGGACAAATTAGAGCTGATCTCGCATCAAGAAAAGCTATTCAATTAATCAAAGATAATGTAAAATAAGACGCATGATGCGTCTTGTTTTGTTAAAAAACAAGGACAAGAATGGATGGAGAAATAATATTTCATCCTTGAATAGGAGGTCAAATATGGAAGAATTAGATATTGTTGTTGATTTACCTGTTATTTGTACAAGAGGAATGATTGTTTTTCCTGCACATGAAATTTCTTTAGATGTTGGAAGAAGTTTTAGCTTAAAAGCTATTGAAAATGGAATGAATCAGTTTGATGAAAATATTGTTTTCATTTCACAAATCAATCCCCTTGATGAAAAAACAGACTTTAGCCATGTTTATCATTTTGGAACATTATGTAAAATTAAAAGAAGAATTAAAAGAGATAATCATGGAACAATTAAATTAACTGTAGAAGGTCAAAAAAGAATTGAAATATTGAATTTGGAAGAAAGAGATGGTTGTCTTTTTGCAAAAACAAAGTATCTTGAAGATATTCATGGCGATAAAACTGAGGAAATTGCTTTAGTACGTAAAGTTAGTGAACAAATGCAATCAATTAATAAGAATTTGCAAATGTTTCCTCGTGAGGTCTTTTCAAGTTTATCTCAGGGAATGAGTGCGAGTGCTTTGGCTGATACAATTGCTCAATATATTAATGTTGAGCTTCAAACAAAGCAAAAAATCTTGGCTGAATGTGATATTAATAAACGTTTACTTCTTGTTTTAGGTAGTATGGAAGAAGAAAAAGTCATTAATGAACTTGAAGAGAAGATTAATTTAAAGGTTAAAGAAAGCATTGATGAAAATCAAAAAGAATATTATTTACGTGAAAAATTACGAGCTATCAAAGAAGAATTGGGAGATGCCCCTAATCGGGAAGATGACACTGATTATATTCGTGAAGAAATAAAAAGCAAACCTTACCCTCAATATATAAAGGATAAGGTGGAGGAAGAATTAAGACGTTATGATATGATGCCTGCTGCTTCTTCAGAGGCTAATGTTGTTAGAACTTATATTGATTGGATTATGAAGACGCCTTGGTATCAAGAAACAGAAGATGTTCAAGATATTAATGAAGTAGAAAGAATTTTAGAGGAAGATCACTTTGGTTTGGAAAAACCTAAGGAAAGAATTGTTGAGCATTTGGCTGTTAAACAAATGACACAATCTTTAAATGCGCCAATTATTTGTTTAGTTGGACCACCTGGTGTTGGTAAAACATCTATTTCTAAGTCAATCGCGAGAGCACTCGGAAGAAAATTTGTAAAAGCTTCTTTAGGTGGTGTTAAAGATGAGGCTGAAGTGAGAGGACATAGAAGAACATATTTAGGTTCTATGCCTGGTCGCATTATTCAAGGAATGAAAAAAGCCGGAGTTATAAATCCAGTATTCTTATTAGATGAAATTGATAAGATGTCTAGTGATTATAAGGGCGATCCAACAAGTGCAATGCTTGAAGTTTTAGATCCAGAACAAAATCAATTTTTCTCTGACAATTACTTGGAAGAACCGTATGATTTATCTAAGGTCTTGTTTATAGCAACTGCAAATGATTTGAGTAGTATTCCTGCTCCTTTACGTGATCGTTTGGAAATTATTGAAATTTCTTCATATACAGAACAAGAAAAATTGCAAATTGCTAAACGTCATCTTTTGAAAAAGGAATTAGAGTTACATGGTTTAAGAGAAGATCAGCTAATTATTCCTGATGAAACAATGATGTTTATCATTCGCCATTATACAAGAGAAGCTGGAGTCAGACAATTAGAACGTCTTATTGCACAAGTTTGTCGTAAATCAGTTTTGAAAATTCTTAAAGATCCAACTTTAGCTATTACTTTACAAAAAGATGCACTCGAAGATTATTTAGGAAAAGCTCCATTTGAACATACAAAGAAATTAGAAAAACCACAAGTTGGAGTTGTGACTGGTATGGCTTATACACAGTATGGTGGAGATATTTTACCAATTGAAGTGAATCATTTTAATGGTTCTGGTAAATTTATTATTACGGGACAATTGGGTGATGTGATGAAGGAATCTGCATCTATTGCTTTAGATTATATGAAAGCAAACCGTGAGAAATATGGTTTAGAAGATATAGCATTTGATAAAGAGGATATTCATATTCATGTTCCTGAGGGAGCTGTCAAAAAAGATGGACCTAGTGCCGGAGTTACACTTACAACTGCCATCTTATCAGCTTTTAGCAATCGACCAGTTCGTGATGATGTTGCGATGACAGGTGAAATTACATTACGTGGACAAGTTTTACCTATTGGTGGGTTGAAAGAAAAGTCTATTTCGGCTCATCGCAGTGGTATTCGTACAATTATTATTCCAAAGGACAATGCTAAGGATATTGATGATATTCCTGAATCTGTTCAAAAGGATTTAGATATTGTATTGGCTGATCATATTGATACGGTCTTAGAACATGCATTAGTTAAGTAGAGTGAAAAACTCTACTTTTCTTTGTGCTTTTGTGTTATGATATATAAAACTGGAGGAATCAATGTGTACAAGATTAATAAAGCTCAATTTATGTTGTGTGCTGCATGGAAGTCACAATGGCCAATTAATGACTTACCAGAAATCTGTTTAGCTGGTCGTAGTAATGTTGGTAAATCAAGTCTAATAAATACCATTACTGGTCATAGCAAGTTAGCAAAAGTTTCAGGAACTCCTGGAAAAACAAGAACTTTAAACTTTTTTAATATTAATGATGAGTTAAGATTAGTAGATGTTCCCGGTTATGGTTATGCTAAGGTTAATGACAAAATGAAACAAAGCTTTGGAGTGATGATAGATACATATTTAAGGGAAAGAGATGTTTTAAAAGGATTAATTTTAATTGTAGATTATCGCCATAAACCTACAAGAGATGATATTGAAATGTATGCTTATGCAAAATATTATGATATTCCTGTTATTGTTGTTGCAACAAAAGAGGATAAATTAAAACGTAATGATTTACAAAAGAATGAGAAAATAATTAAACAAACTTTAGATTTTCAAAAAAGTGATGTCTTTATTCGTTTTTCAAGTTTAAATAAAACAGGTATTGATGATGTTTGGGAGGCTATATTAAATTTATGTCATGATGTTAAAGAATGAAAAACAATTTTTTTACTTTGTCCCTTTAAAATCAATTTTAATATATTTTTTATCTGATTTATTATGATTTTCATTGTTTATGAATCTAAAATTTTAAAAAATGACTGATTAACAGGAAGTAAAATAATATTTCCTGTTTTTTTATTTGGTGATATTTTGAGATTATGATGATTCTTTTCATATTTTCTTTTTTTATGCATACAGTATTTTAGGAGGGAAAGTATGCAAAAGATATATTTTAGAAAAACTGTTGACTTAAATCATCAATTGAAGGAATTAGTTTCTATTTCTGTTGATGAGTCAATCAATTATAAAATGGAAAGTCAAGGTATGCGTGCTATTGGAAGTATTATGATTAATGGTGAGTATAAAGATGACACGACAAAAAAGGTTTTTCGTGAATCGATTGATCTAGATATTTTAGCACAGTTTGAAAAAATTACTGATAAACGAGATTTTCATGTAAAAGTGGAGGATTTTGATTATTCTTTAAATGGCGGTGATTTAGCACTTGTGATACAGGCTTGTGTCTATGGAGTCTTAGATGATGAAGATCGTGTGATTGATACGTCTATGACAAGAACTGAAACATCTCATGATGTTGTGGATGAAATAGAAGATTTGTTGCGTGAGGATGATCTTGAAACTCATCAAGATATTAAGGAATTATATCAGGAGGTTGTTCCTGTTGTTGAATTATCGCAAAGTGAACCTGTTCAGGTTTCTCAAACTCCGACACAGACGCATAATGAGACTATGAATGCTCAAGATATTGAACAAGATGATGAAGATTTAGGAACTTATTATTTATATATTGTTCAAGATGGAGATACTTATCAGTCTATTGCATCACGATATCAAGTTGATGAATATAAGTTAAAAGATTATAATCATGATCGCAGTCTCATGAAAGGAACAATTGTGATTGTTCCCTATTATGTATGAATGATCTGATTTTTGAATATTATGGAATTCAAGTTGTAGGTTTGATTAAATTGAGTCAGTCGGTTTATAAAGTAAAAACAAATGCTGAAGATTTTGTTGTGAAAAAGGTGAAAGATAGACATCTTGAAACGATTTATGAATATATTGAAACATTACATTTAACATGTTTTATTGAGATATTGCTTAATAAAAACAATGAAATATTAACACCATTTCAAGATCATTATATTTATATGATGCCTTTTGTGGATAATAGCCAAGGAATGATGAAGGAAATGAAAATTAAGTTTTATTTTGAAACATTGGCTTATCTTCATTACAACAGTTTTTATTACACAAAAGTAAATAAAAATTATTTTGAAACATTACAAAATGATATTTTAAATATCATTCATGAACGAACAATTTATTATGAACAGATGATTCAAAATTTTGAGAATATCGTTTTGCGTTCACCGAGTCAGTGGTTATTAGTGATGAATTATTATCGTATATATGAATCATTAAATTATGCTAAACAATATTTATCTCAATATATGAATCAAACATCAGAATGTCATCAGATAAGAGTATGTTTAAATTATAAACATTTTGATTATGATCACATATCATTAAAATCAAAACGACTTTTTTCAATTGATAATGTATGTATCGATTTGCCGATTTACGATTTATTTGATATTTATCAACGTATTCCAGATATTCTTTTTGACTTAGATTGTTTTTCTGAATACTATTTTCATAAGATTGATATAAAAGAAGACGAGAAACTTTTATTATGCTGTTTAATGAATATTGTTCCAATTATCGATTATGGTCATGATGAAATAGAAAATATTATTAAATTATCACGTCTTTTATATTATTTAGATTCAGTACAAAATTTTATTTCACAATTATAATTGACATTCTTAAAATGCTTTGTTAGAATAGTTTTACGTTGATGAAGAGGAGTACATTTTGAATCTTGGTAGAGAGTCTCTGTTTGGTGAAAGGAGATAAGTGAAGGGATGGAAGGTAGCTTCGGAGTATGTTTATTGAAAAGTTGAGTAGGTAAACACGTAGAACTGCGTTAAGGTTTTGAGATATACATTTGTATATGAATTAAGGTGGTACCACGAACATTCGTCCTTAAGCGAGTGTTCTTTTTTATTAAAGGAGGAAAATGATTTGAGAACTGTTGATATTGTGATTTGGGTATTATTTATTATAGCATTAATTTTTTTGGGATGGTTTTTTAAAAAAAGAATGCAAAAGGAAAAAGAAACTCGTTTAAAAATGCAAGCCGAATATGATAAAAAGAAAGAAACTTATAAATTTTTAAGGGAAGGCATTTTGGATGAATGTCCAAGAGAAGATTTAAGTGCTGCTGCTCTTTTTCACTGTTTAAGGAAAGAGGAAGAAGATTTTGATCATTATTTTGAAAATTTCAATGATAGTGAAAAGACTGTTCATGGAATTTATCAAGTGACTCTTTCATTACAAGGAAAAAATCCATCATTACATAGTTTTTTCTTAAGTCCTTCAAATAGTTCATATATACCAATTATTGATGACATTTTTAATCAAGTTGGTGCTTATGAGTTGGCTGATTTAATGAAGGCAGCAAGACGTTTTGCTGAAATTATTGAAAATGATGAAGAAGATGATGACGATGATCCGGATATGGGAGATTATGCAAGATATAATTTTTCAGATTTCACAAACGAGTTTTTAACTTTGGTAAGCACAACAAATTTAAATGAAAAAATCATTCAGTTTGTGTGTGATCATAAAAATGATTTTTATGATGATGACAATGTTGAAGAAAACAAAGAAGGGGATGAAGAAAATGAAAAATCTGGAAACGAAATATAACCATCAAAAAGTTGAAGAAGGAAAGTATAAAACCTGGATTGAAAAAAAGTATTTTGAAGCCGGAGACATTTCTAAAAAGCCTTATAGTATTGTTATTCCACCTCCTAATGTTACTGGAAAATTACATTTGGGACATGCATGGGATACAACACTTCAGGATATGATTATTCGCTATAAAAGAATGCAAGGTTATGATGCTTTATGGTTACCAGGAATGGATCATGCTGGAATTGCAACACAAGCGAAAGTGGAAGCTCGTTTAAGGGAAGAGGGAATTTCTCGTTATGATTTAGGTAGAGAGAAGTTTTTAGAACAGGCTTGGGCTTGGAAAGAAGAATATGCCTCTATTATTCGCAGTCAATGGGAAAAGTTAGGACTTTCATTGGATTATTCTAAAGAGCGTTTTACTTTAGATGAAGGATTAAGTGATGCTGTAAAGACAGTTTTTGTTACTTTGTATGAAAAAGGGTTGATTTATCAAGGTGAACGTATTATTAATTGGGATCCTGTACAAAGAACAGCATTATCAAACATTGAAGTTATTCATAAAGAAATTGAAGGACATATGTATTACTTTAAATATCAAGTGGTTGAAACAAAACAAGAACTTGTCATTGCCACAACACGTCCGGAAACAATGTTTGCTGATCAAGCTATTTTCGTTCATCCGGATGATGAAAGATATAAAAACATTGTTGGTATGCATGCGATAAATCCGGCTAATGGTGAGGTTTTGCCAATTATGGCTGATGATTATATTGATATGAGTTTTGGAACTGCGGTTATGAAATGTACTCCAGCTCATGATCCAAATGACTTTGCATTAGCTAAAAAATACAATTTAGCAATGCCTATTTGTATGAATGATGACGGGACAATGAATGAGATGTGTGGACAATATGCAGGTATGGATCGTTTTGATTGTCGTGAAGCATTGGTTAAAGATTTTGAGGTTCATGGTATTGTTGATCATATTGAAACACATATGCATCAAGTTGGACATTCAGAACGTAGCAATGCTATTGTAGAACCTTATTTATCTAAACAGTGGTTTGTTAAAATGAAACCATTGGCCGAGGCTGCTTTGGCTAACCAAGAGAAAGATTCAAAAGTCAATTTTGTTCCTGGACGTTTTGAAAAAACATTTCGACAATGGATGGAAAACATAGAAGACTGGTGTATTTCTAGACAATTATGGTGGGGACATCAAGTTCCTGCTTGGTATCATAAAGAAACAGGAGAAGTTTATGTTGGAAAAGTTCCACCAGCTGATATTGAAAATTGGAAACAAGATGAAGATGTTTTAGATACTTGGTTTTCAAGTGCTTTATGGCCATTTTCAACAATGGGATGGCCTGATACAGAAAATGAACTTTTTAAAAGATATTTCCCAACAGATACATTAGTGACAGGATATGATATTATTTTCTTTTGGGTATCACGTATGATTTTCCAATCATTACAATTTACTGAGGAACGTCCATTTAAGGATGTTTTGATACACGGTTTAATTCGTGATGAGCAGGGAAGAAAAATGTCTAAATCTTTAGGAAATGGTGTTGATCCAATGGATGTTATTGAGCAATATGGTGCTGATACATTGCGTTTCTTTTTAACAACCAATTCTGCTCCTGGTATGGATTTGAGATATATTCCAGAAAAATTAGAAGCATCATGGAATTTTATCAATAAGATTTGGAATTCAGCAAGATTTGTTTTGATGAATATTGATGAAGATATGGCATATCCTGAAGAATTGACAAATTTTAATTTGTCTGATCAATGGATTGTAAATAGACTAAATGAAGTTATAGAATCTATTAATGAGAATATGGACAAATATGAGTTTGTTAATGTTGGTAGTGAGCTTTATAATTTTATATGGGATGATTTTTGTTCGCGATATATTGAGTTATCTAAAGTTCATTTAAATAGTGAAAATATTCAAGAAAAAGAAATAACTCAAAAAACTTTGGTTTATGTTTTAAATGCAATTGTACGCCTATTACATCCATTCATGCCATTTGTAACAGAAGAAATTTATCAATCTATCCCTCATTTAAGAGAATCAATTTGTATTGCTGAATGGCCTAAGGTTAATCAACAATTGATAAATAATGCTATCAATGATAAATTCCAATATTTATTTGATATCATTAAAGCCATTAGAAATATGAGAGCTCAATATGTGATTAAGAATGCTATTGAAATGGCCTATACAATTCAAACAAAAGATGAGACGCTTTCTCAGTTACTTGATGATCTTGCTCCATACATCTATAAATTATGTCATGCAAAATGTATAGGCTATAATGCTGAAAGTTCAGAAAATGTTGTGACAGAAATGATTAAAGGTGGGCATGCATTAGTTGTTGAACTTGGTGATTATATTGATTTGGAAGCTGAAAAGCAAAAATTAATTGATGAATTGAAAAAACTTGAGGGAGAAATCAAACGCTGTCAGGGAATGCTTTCTAATCCAAATTTCACAACAAAAGCACCAAAGGCAAAAGTTGATGCAGAGCAGAATAAATTGGTTGATTATCAATCAAAATATGAGGCTGTTCAAGAGAAGTTAAAGAAAATGTAAAAGTGAAATAAAAAAATTTCACTTTTTTTCTTTATGTTGAAGAAAAATAGAAATTTGACTTGTATATATATAATATAGGGACTATTTCAGAAAGGAGAAAAGTTATGAAGGAATTAACATTAGAACAACAATATCAAATTCAAGGAGGTTCATTTATTGGCACTGCTATTGTTTATTTGTTATTAGGAGCAGGAATCTATAAGCTCTATTATTCAAAAAAAGGTCGTATCTCTATTCCAAAATTAGTGAGTCTGGAATGGCGTAATTAAATATGAAAGGCAGTTTTGCCTTTCATATTTTATATCTAGATTGCATATATTTATATCAGGTGGTGGAAAAAATGAAATTTGAGATAAAAGTACTCATTCTTAGTTTGGTTTTTTCATTAGTTTGTATGTTGTTATTTACATATGTAGGTACATTTACACAGAAAACAATATATGCATATCAAGTAGGTATTTATAAAGAAGAAAGTAATAAGGACAATAAGTTGGCGGAATTAAAGGAAGAAGGGATTGAAGGAATGTATTATTTAAAGGATAACCAATATTATGTTATTTCTATGATGAGTGATAGTGAAAAAGAAATTATGGAACATGCTAGTCAAGTCAAGGGAATTATGAAGACGTATGTTGTTTCATCAGATATGACCTATCAAGCATTGTTAGACGATTTATCAAGAGGAAAAGTTTATGATTAAATCATTACCAATAGAAGAAAATCCTAGAGAAAAAGCCCTTGCGAATGGTATTGAAAGTTTAAGTAATGTGGAATTATTTGCTCTGATTTTAAGAACAGGGTATAAGGAAGAATCAGTTCTTCAATTGGCTCAAAGATTATTAAAGGAAATGGGTGGAATATCACAATTAGGATATATGAGTTATGCAGATTTGACTGCGATTAAAGGAATTAAACAGGCAAAAGCTATTGAAATTTTAAGTCTTATTGAAATTGCAAAAAGATTGAAAGAAGTGCCCAGTCGTACGATATTACAGTCGCCTGCAGATATTTATAGATATATAAAAGATGAGCTGATGTTTTTGAAACAGGAACATTTTGTTGTTTTATGCTTAGATAATAAAAATTGTGTTATTAAAAAGAAAACTCTTTTTATTGGTTCAGTTAATATGAGTATTGTAACACCAAGGGAGATTTTTAGAGAAGCAGTTCAAGTTAGCAGTGCAAAAATCGCTTTAGTACATAATCATCCAAGTGGTGATTGCCATCCTAGTCATGAGGACATTTATATAACAAAACAATTGATGGAACTTGGTGAAATGATGACAATTGAGATTATTGATCATGTTATTATTGGTTGGAATCAATATTATAGTTTGGTAGCACAACGTCTTTTTAAAGATAAACAATAGAGATTATGTTTATCTTTTTTCATTTACAGAAATGAAGATTGCTTTTTTTGAATAGAGATATTATAATGTATGAAGATTAGGGGTGATATTTTGTATAAAGATCATAAAAGTGGAAAAAAGCATAATAAGCGTATTATTTGGGTAACTATTGTTTTAGTGCTTTTTTCAATTATAACTTTACTTACAAGTCGTTCTGCTTCTAGTATTGAAATTATATTTAAGGATACTGTTGCTAATATTGAATATTATTTGATTAAGGCACCAATTCAATATGTAGGCAATTTATTTCATGAATATACTGAAATGAAAGATGTTTATGAAGAAAATGAAAAATTGAAGAAAATGCTGGAAACATTTACACGTGAATCAGCAAATAATGAAATTTTGACATCAGAACTTAATGATTTAAAAGAACTGACAGAAATTGATTATTTACCTACTGATTATAATGTTAAGTATACAAAAGTTATTACAAGAGATGCTGAAAGCTGGAATAATGAGGTAACAATTGATTTGGGCAGTCATGATGACATCAAAGAGGGAATGGCTGTCATCAGTGCCCAGGGGATGATTGGAACAATCACTAATGTCAATGAGCTATCATCGACTGTTTCATTGCTTTCTTCTGAAAATCCAAAAAATCAATTACCAGTTATGATCTTAAGTGGTGATCAGGAGTATTATGGTTTATTAAATCGTTATGATCTTGCTTCCAAAAGTTATCGTATTACTTTACTAAGTGATGTGGAAATGTTAGAAAAAGATGCCAAAGTATTTACGAGTGGTTATGGTGGTGTTGGAAAAAGTCCTCGTGGAATTTTAATTGGAACAGTAAATGATTTTACTTTAGGTGATGGAACAACAGAATCTGTTTGTTCAGTAAAGCCTAGTGCTGATTTTAATTCTTTAAATTATATAGCTGTTGTACAGAGGGTGAATGGCGAATGAAAACGAGAATGACAGATAGTTATCTTTTTAAATGTTTTGTAGCTGTTTTTGTTTGTTTTATAGTAGATAGTACAATGAGTTATTTTTTACCTTTCAATTATACAAAAACGGGAATAACAATTGTTCCTTGTATTGGATTAATGATGTTTACAATGTTAGTCAAAACAATAGAAGGTGCAGAACGTTACTTTTTCGCTGCAATATGTGGTGTTTATTATTCCATTGTTTATTCTAATTCATTAGCCATTTATATACTTATTTATCTTTTAATCGCTTTTGTTCGCTCTTATATTTTTAAATTAGATTCACTTTCTTTATTAGAATCTTCAATGTTTTGTATTGTGACAATTTTAGCTCAAGAAGTTGTGATATATTGGTTAATGTGGATCACTAATATGACAAGATATCCTATTTTATCTTTTTTAACAATGCGTGTTCTGCCAACATTGTTAGTTAATTTAGTATTATCTTTTCTTGTATATTGGGTCTATAACAATATGAAAATAGAGGTGGAATAATGAATATTGAAGTGAAGGGTATTAATGATGTACTTATGATGAAGTTTAATCAGAATGTCTCTTTTGATATTATGTTAGAAGAATTGAATAGGCTCTTGGATCAACCAATCTTTCAACAAGATGGTTATTTTCCAAGGGCTTTTTTTGATTTTGGAAGTCGAGTTTTAAATGAAAATGAATTAACTCAGCTTATTTTGTTGTTAAAAGACAAAAGAAAAGTCATATTTGATGGAATTTCTTTACCATATCATCATAATCAATTGGTGATTCAGCGTCAACAGCTTCATAATGGCGATGAAATCTTTATTCAAAAAGAAACGTTATTTTTAGGAATTGTGAATCCAGGAAGTTATGTCTATTGTCATGATAATGTATATTTTTTAAATACTGTCAAGGGTACAATTATAGCAATGAATGAAAATGTAAAAATTTATGGTCATGATTTTCAAAAGGCACAAATTATGATAAATCAAAAATCTTTGCATGATTTGACAACTTCTGCATTAACAAGCGTTTATTATAAAGATAACCAGATTTGTGTAGAGAAGGAGGATAACTATGAGCAGAACTATTGTCATTACTTCAGGTAAGGGTGGCGTTGGAAAAAGTAGTATGACGATTAATTTGGGATATGCCATTGCCGCAACAGGGCAACGTGTGTGTTTGATAGATGCAGATTTTGGATTAAAAAATCTAGATGTAATGATGGGGTTAGAAAATCGTGTCATTTATGATTTGAAAGATGTTATTTCAAATAAATGTTCTTTAAGACAAATATTAGTGAAAGATAAACGCATGGACTCTTTGTTTTTGTTACCTGCTTGTAAATCTCTGACTTTTGATAATTTAAATTTAGATTATATGAGTAAGATGATTGAACAGCTAAAAGAAGAATTTGATTTTATTATCATTGATAGTCCAGCTGGTGTTGAAAAGGGATTTCAATATGCAAGTGGTTTATCACAAGAAGCAATTATTGTTGTTACTCTGGATATTGTTTCACTGAGGGATGCAGATAGAGTTGTAGGGTTGTTGTTAAAACAAGGTATTACGGATTTACATATGCTTGTGAATAAATATAGTGAGGAAGATATACATAAAGGAAGAAGTTTGAACTTAAAAGATGCCTATGATATTTTATCTATTCCATTATTAGGTATTGTTTATGATGATCATGCCATGATTGAGGCAAATAATAAAGGAATGCCTATTTACATGAATAAAAATGAAAATTTAGTAGGTTGTTTTGATCGTATGGTAAAGCGTTTGGAAGGGCAAGAAGTTCCTTTCCAAAAAAATAAAAGAAAACCATTGTTTGAAAGAATATTTGGTTAATAATTTGGGACTTTCACTCATAAGTTTAATTGAGGTGACATATTTGTGAGTGAAATAGATGAAATTAAAAAAAGAATGGAAAAGCGTAAAGGAAGACATTATCATACATTGACTGATCATCATTTTCTAAAACTTTATAATGGAATGATAAAATGTATGGTTGTTTTACTGGTAGGTGTTGCAGTATGTTCATATGTGAAAGTGAGTCCTAATGGAACCTATGTCAAAGATTTTATATTTAATGATTTGCATTTTAATGAAATGACAAAATGGATCAATCATCAAATTCTTTCATTTCAAAATAAGGAAGATACAACGACTGTTTCTAAGCAAGTTGGTTATACTCAAATTGAAGATAATTTTTATACTAATCAATCTAACGAAGTCTTAAATTTTGATAAAGGTCGAGTTATTTATGTGGGTCAACAAGATATACTAGGACAATATGTCACTGTATTATTGGAAAATAATGTCGAAGTCACATATGGCCAATTGACTGATGTTTTTGTAGGTTTATATGATCAGGTTGACGCCGCCACAATTTTAGGAACATATCAAGATAAGGTTATGATTATTTTTACTCAGGGAGAGAAAGAAATTGATTATTCAACGTTTGAGGAACTTATATCTTAAATGTCAAGTTCATCCTATAACTTTAATCTATTTGATTATGGCATGGTTTAGTGGATATTTAAAATGGTATTTGTCTTCAATGCTTTTGGTGTGTATACACGAATTATGCCATCTTTTGATGGCATATTCTTTTCATTTTCAAATAGATAAGATAGAAATATTGCCCTTTGGAGCATATTTGACCCTTAAGGATTTTTTTTATCATCCGATTGCTCATGAAATTTGTGTTGTTTTGGCTGGTCCTTGTAGTCATTTATTTATATATTTTTTAATTCATACTTTAACACAAGGCGTATATCACGATTATCTTGTACGAATGAATATGACTATTTTTTTATTTAATCTTATGCCTATTTATCCTCTTGATGGAGGACGTCTTATTGGATTATTGTTACAAAGTATGATGGATTTGCAAAAAGCCATGACATTTCACTTAAAGGTATCTGTTTTTGCGTTATGTGTTCTTACAGTTTTTTATTTTCGTATAAATACTTGCATCATTATTATTTATCTATATCTTCAACAGTTTTCTTATAAACATTTTATTCCTCAATATTTAAGACAGTATTATAGTCAAATTACAACGTTGTATCCAAGAAAACGAATTTGTATTCACCATTGTTTGGAGTATCGCAGAGGTTATTTCAATTATTATATAGATAACCATCAAATAATAGATGAACAGAAAATGATGTATTCATTATTAAAAAGCATAAAAGATATATAAAAAGTGAGAAAAAAGTTGGATATATCTTGTTTTTTTGCAAAGATTATGATATCATACAACAGGTATTTGAAATACACACATTGTGAATTCAAAAATCGAGTGCCAGAATGGTGGTTTTTGTTAGAAACAATGGAGGAAAAAACGAAAGGGAGGAAGTTACGATGGCAGTAATTTCAATGAAAAAATTATTAGAAGTTGGTGTTCATTTTGGACATCAAACAAAAAGATGGAATCCAAAAATGGCTCCATACATCTTTACAGCAAGAAATGGTATCTATATCATTGATTTAAAGAAATCATCTGATAAAATCGATGAAGCTTATGCCGCTATGATGGATATCGTTGCAAAAGGTGGAAAGGTTTTATTTGTAGGAACTAAGAAACAAGCTCAAGAAGCTGTTCAAACTGAAGCAGAAAGATCAGGAAGTTTCTATGTAAATTCTCGTTGGTTAGGTGGAACTTTAACAAACTTCAAAACTATTCAAAAGAGAATAAGAAGATTAAAAGAATTAGAAAAAATGGAAGAAGATGGAACTTTAGAATTATTTACAAAGAAGGAAGCTATCTTACTTAAGAAAGAACAAGCAAAGTTGGAGAAAAACTTAGGTGGTATCAAAGAAATGAGAAGATTACCTAATGCTTTATTTGTTGTAGATCCTAAAGTTGAACATAATGCAGTTGCAGAAGCAAAAATCTTAGGTATTCCAGTATTTGGTATTGTTGATACAAACTGTGATCCTGATGAAGTTGATTATGTTATCCCAGCAAATGATGATGCTATCAGAGCAGTTAAACTCATTGTTGCTGCTATGGCTGATGCAATTTGTGAAGCAAAAGGTGAGCCTTTAACAGTTGCATATGTGAAAGATGAAGATGACAAAGAAGTTTCTATGAATGATGCAGTTGCTTCTGTAGAAGAAAGTAAACAACAAAGAGGACCTAGATATAAAAATGCTGGACGTCCTAAAAATAACAGAAATGCTGAAGTAAGCAAACCAGCTGAAGCTAAAGTAGAAAAAACTGAAGCATAGTTGAAACAAAGGGGAGGCTTATGGCTTTCCCTTTTTTATAAAAAATAATGGAGGATAAAAGAATGGCAATTAGTGCAAAATTAGTAAAAGAATTACGTGAAAAAACTGGTGCAGGAATGATGGATTGCAAGAAAGCATTAGAAGCATGTGATGGTGATTTAGAAAAATCATTTGATTGGTTGAGAGAAAAAGGAATTGCAAAAGCTGCAAAAAAGGCTGATCGTATTGCAGCTGAAGGTTTAACAGCTTTTGTTATTGATGGAAATTCTGCTGCAATTGTAGAAATTAACTCTGAAACAGATTTCGTTGCTAAAAATGCTGAATTCCAAGAAATGGTTGAAACAGTAGCAAAGACTGTTGCTGCTAATAAACCTGTTAATATGGAAGCTGCTTTAGCATTAGATGTTGATGGAAAAGATTTAGCTACTCTTATCGCTGAGAAGAGTGGTAAAATTGGTGAAAAATTAAGCTTTAGAAGATTTGTTGTGATGACTAAAGAAGATAATGAAGTTTTTGGTTCTTATTCACATATGGGTGGAAAAATGTCTGCTTTAGTTAAGGTAACTGGTGTTGATGGAGCAAAAGCTAAAGATATTGCTATGCAAGTTGCTGCTATTAATCCACAATATATTGATAGAACAGCTATTCCAGCAGAAGTTTTAGATAGAGAACTTAATGTCTTAAAAGCTCAAGCATTAGAAGAAAATGCAAAAAGTGCAAAACCAAAACCAGAAAATATTATTGAAAAGATGGTTCAAGGTCGTTTAAACAAGAACTTAAAAGAAATGTGTTTAGTTGATCAAGCATTTATTAAAGATGGAGATGTTACTGTTGCTCAATACTTAGGAAATGGAAAAGTATTGGAAATGGTTCGTTTTGAAGTCGGTGAAGGTATGGCAAAGAGAGAAGAAAACTTTGCTGCAGAAGTTGCTGCTCAGATGGGTAAATAATTTGATAATCGGGGGAGGACACTTTTTGTGCCCTTTTCTTGTAGAATGAAGGAGATTTATATGAGATATAAGCGTGTTTTATTAAAATTGAGTGGTGAAGCTTTAGCTGGTGAGCAAAAGTTTGGTATTAATCCGTTAGTTGTTGCAGATATAGCAAGACAAATCAAAGATGCTAAAGATTTAGGAGTTGAAATTGCCATTGTATGTGGTGGTGGAAATATTTGGCGTGGTAAGACAGGTAGTGACATGGGAATGGAAAGAGCTGCTGCTGATTACATGGGCATGTTGGCTACTGTTATGAATGGAATGGCTTTGCAAAATGCTTTGGAAGCTATTGATGTTGATACAAGATTGTTATCAGCAATTGATATGAAAGAAGTTGCTGAACCTTATATTAGAAGAAGGGCTATTCGTCATTTGGAAAAAGGAAGAATTGTTATTTTTGGTGCTGGTACAGGAAGTCCATTCTTCACGACTGATACAACTGCTGCATTACGTGCAGCTGAAATGAATGCTGATGTTATTTTAATGGCAAAAAATGGCGTTGATGGTGTTTATTCTGCTGATCCTAAAATTGATGTAAATGCTAAGAAATATGATTGTATGACTTATTTAGATGTTCTCAATGAAGATTTACATATTATGGACCAAACTGCCATTACATTATGTAAAGACAATGATATTGATTTGTGTGTTTTCAATATGCAAGAAGATGGGAATATAGCTAAGGCATGTGAAGGTTTAGAAATAGGAACAATAATATCAAAAGGAGGAGAGTAATATGTTGAACTTAATTCTAGAAGAAACACAAGAAAGAATGGAAAAATCAATTGATGCTTTCAAGTACGATTTGTCAAGTGTTCGTACTGGGCGTGCTAATCCAACAATGTTAGATCGTGTGACTGTTATGTATTGGGGAGAAAAAACACCTTTAAATCAAGTGGCAGGAATTTCAGTTGTTGAAGGACGCCAATTATTAATTAAGCCATATGATAAAAGCACATTAAAAGATATCGAACATGGTATTTATGAGGCTGAATTAGGTTTAACACCTCAAAGTGATGGTGAAGTGATTAGAATTAATGTTCCAGCTTTAACTGAAGATCGTCGTAAAGAATATGTTAAGCAAGCTAAAAAATATGCAGAGGAAGCAAAGATTGCTTTACGTAATATCAGAAGATCTGCTAATGATGATGTTGAAAAAGCAGGGTTAACTGAAGATGAAGAAAAACGCGGTAAAGAAAAAGTTCAAAAATTAACAGATCAATATGTAAAAAAGATTGATGCATTAACAAAAGAAAAAGAAGCAGATTTAATGACAGTTTAAACTTTGTATTGATCATAAAAACATAAGTGTATTAACGGAGTAGAATCATAAACTCCGTTTTTGTTTGGGTCTATTTATTCTATTATAAAAATAATGAAAGGCTTTGATATTATGATAAATGATAGGAGTTGTTAATGAAATAATAAAAAATATGTTAAAAAAACAGGATTTTTGAGTTAATTTTATATTTTGTTTCTTTGTGGAATTCTTTATGATATAATACATAAAGTATGAGGTGAGATTATGATTTTTAATAAAAAGAAAAACGACAATTATCATTTAGATATGAATCATATACCTTCTCACATTGCATTTATTATGGATGGCAATGGAAGGTGGGCAAAAAAGAGAAAAATGCCACGAACATATGGGCATCATGAGGGCACAAAAACGATTCGAACTTTAGCTTTAGAAGCAAATCGTTTAGGTGTAAAAGCAATGACTGTTTATGCATTTTCTACAGAAAATTTTAAAAGAGATGCGAGTGAGATTGATTATATTTTTAAATTGCCAAAAGAATTTTTTCAGCTTTATCTAAAGGAGTTAATTGAAAATAATGTCCAAATACGCTATATTGGACATTTAGAGATGGCTCCAGAGGAAACACAAAGAATTATTCATGCAGCCATTAATGAAACATTGATAAATAATGGTTTGATTTTGACATTTGCATTTATTTATGGTGGTCGTGATGAAATTGTACAAACTACAAAGATTATTTGTGAAAAATACAAAAATGGTGAAATAAAGTTAAATGAGATTACTGAAGATTATTTTGAAAAACATTTGATGACAGGTGATTTGCCTCCTGTAGATCTGATGATTAGAAGTAGTGGGGAATATCGTCTTTCTAATTTCTTGCCTTGGCAATTGGCTTATGCAGAGTTCATTTTTGATGAAACTTTATGGCCTGATTTTGATGAGGAATGTTTACATAGAGCGATTGCAATATATCAAGGAAGAGAAAGAAGATTTGGAGGCGTTTTGAAATGAAAACAAGAATTATTACAGGAATTGTTTTAATAGCTGTACTTTTGCCTTGCGTTTTCATTGGAGGCATATATTTTAAAATTCTTATTGGTTTGATTGCAGGAGCAGCAGTTTTTGAAATGCTTTCTATTTGTGAGCGACCACGTGCTAATATTTATTTATATCCATTAGTAGGAATTTTTATATTTTATTGTTTATTTTTTGAAAATACGTTAATGATTCCTAGTACTATCATATTGATTTATTTAATTGCTTTGCTAACTTGTAGTATGCTTGATGATGGTATGAATTTTTTGAGATTGTGTTATTATTTTACTGCTGGTGTATTGATTGCTATGGGATTACATATGGTTTATCAAATACGATTAAATTATGGGTTTGAATATCTATTGTTGTTAGCTTTAGCTACATTTGGAACAGATACAGGAGCCTATTTTGTAGGTATGAAATTTGGGAAACATAAATTAAATCCTCGATTATCACCTAAAAAAACTATTGAAGGGTCTTTAGGAGGAATGTTATTAGGAACTGTTCTTTCTGTTGCTTATGGTGCATATATTCATATAGGTCTTCCGCTGATTTATTTAGTAGTTATTTGTTTTGTTTTGACAATGACGGGACAAATTGGTGATTTAACATTTAGTAGTATAAAAAGAACTTTTGAAGTTAAGGATTATTCACAATTATTGCCTGGACATGGAGGAATTTTGGATCGTTTTGATTCCTTGTTGTTTAATTCAATGGTTTTAGGTCTTTTGCTTCATATTGTTGAAATGGTGGTGAAATAGATGAGAAAAATTACTGTTTTAGGAGTAACTGGTTCTATTGGAACACAAACGGTTGATGTTGTTAGACATCATCGTGATGAATTTGAAATTGTTGCTATGAGTGCTGGACGAAATATTGATAAGTTGGAAGAAATCATGAACATTCTTCATGTTAAGCATGTTTGTGTTCAAAATCAGGAGGATAAGGTATACTTAGAAAGAAAATATAAGGATATACACTTTTACTTTGGAGAAGAGGGACTTATCACTATTGCAACTTTGTCAGAAGTTGATCTTGTTTTAAATGCAATTGTCGGTTTTGCAGGTCTTGTGCCAACAATACAGGCAATTAAGGCTAAAAAAGATATTGCTTTAGCAAATAAAGAAACGCTTGTTGTGGCTGGACATCTGATTATGCCTTTGATTAAAGAAAACAATGTGGCTTTATTGCCAGTTGATAGTGAACATTCTGCTATTTTTCAATCTATAAATGGAGAGAATCATGGTGATATTTCAAAAATTATTTTGACTGCAAGTGGTGGAAGTTTTAGAGATAAGACACGTGATCAACTTCAGAATGTAACAGTTGAACAGGCTTTAAAACATCCTAATTGGTCAATGGGTGCAAAAATCACGATTGATAGTGCAACACTTTTTAATAAAGGTTTAGAAGTGATGGAAGCAAAATGGTTATTTGATGTTGATTATGATGAAATTGAAGTTTTAATTCATCCTGAAAGTATTATTCATTCAATGGTCGAATACCAAGATTCAGCTATTATGGCTCAACTTGGAACACCTGACATGCGATTACCCATTCAATATGCTTTAACATATCCAAGAAGATTTCCGTTAATAGGAGGAAAACGTCTATCACTATCTGAAATAGGAACACTTCATTTTTATAATCCTGATTTCAAACGTTTTCATGCCTTGGCTTTGGCATATGAAGCAGGTCGTAAAGGTGGTTCCATGCCTTGTGTTTTAAATGCAGCTAATGAAACAGCAAATGCATTATTTTTAGATAGAAAAATTCAATTTCTTGATATTGAGAAATTAGTTGAAGAAGCGATGCGTGCTCACCAGTGGATTGATCAGCCATCATTAGAACAATTATTAGAGATTGATCGCTGGGCAAGAAATTATGTATTAGGAAGAGTAGGAGAAGATTAAATGCAAACATTGATAAATATTATTGTTTTTTTATTAATATTAGGATCAATTATTATCATTCATGAATTAGGACATTTTTTAGCAGCTAAATTTTTTGGTGTCTATTGTGCTCAATTTTCTATCGGATTTGGTCCAAAAATATGGTCAAAAAAGGGAAAGGAAACTGAATATGAATTAAGAGCACTTCCTTTTGGTGGCTTTGTAGCTATGGCTGGAGAGGAAGATCAAGCTGAAAATGAAATGATGAAGGATGTTCCTTTTGAAAGAACACTGAAAGGTATTAAGGCCTATCAGAAAATCATTATTTTTGCGGCTGGTGTTTTTATGAACTTTATTTTAGCTATTATTGTTATCTTTGGTGTCAATATTACATCGGGACAGCTTCCCGTTAATGTTGCTCAAGTGGGTTCAATTTCTGCTTCATCACCTGCTGAAAAATATGGACTTCAAATTGGTGATATTATTACTCAAGTTGATGTTGTTGAAACAGGACAAACAATCTTGGTTTCAAATTATGAAGATTTAGATTTGTCAAAAAATAATCTGAAAACAGAAACAGACTCAATTCAGATTCGTATGACAATTATGAGAAATAATGACAAGAAAGAACTTGATATGACACTTGATTATCAATCAGAATCTGGAATATATGTCATAGGAATTACACAGGCTACACGCTCAATGAGTTTAGCAGAAGCAATTCAATATACTTTTGTATTTTTTGGTGAAATGAGTATTGCTATTTTTGTAGCAATATCACAATTGATAACTCAATTTTCAAAAACAGTGACACAGTTATCAGGACCAGCGGGAATCTATCAAATTACTGCTGAAGTGACTGAAACAGGTCAAATTGTTTATCTTTTTAATTTACTTGCTATGCTTTCTGTCAATGTAGGAATTTTCAATTTATTACCTATTCCAGGATTGGATGGCTGTCAAATTCTTTTTGTTATTGTAGAAAAAATTATTGGTCGAGAATTACCTGAAAAATTAAAATTGGCTTTACAGATGATTGGTTTAGCTTTGGTGATGTTTTTAATGATTTTTGTCACATATCAAGATATTACAAGAATATTTGGTTAAGGGATATAATATCCCTTTTCATATGGAGAGGAGGCATTATTTCAATGGATTACATGTCTGTTTTATTAAAACAGCTATCTATTTATGATAAAGTAGATGAATTAAAAAAAGCAACTATTGATAAAGTTGTTGTACATAAAGATAATTCATATGATTTTTATATTAGTTCTTTACATATTGTTTCTTTAGAAGAAGTGAAATTACTTTTATCAGCTAAAAAGACTTTTCCTTATCCAGTTGATTTTATATTTGATTGGATGACATCTTATACGGATCAGGATATTCAAGATTATGCTGATTTCATTTTCAATGGATTAAAGGGACGTTTTCCTCAATTACAATTCATTCAAAAAGAAAATCTCTCATTTGTAGAAAACACTTTAAGAATTGAAGTTTTAAATGAAATTCAATTAAATCAAATGAAACAGCTTTATAAAATATTTGATAAATATTTTCATAAATTTGGTATTCAGATTGGTTTTGAGGCTTACATTGATACAGAAAATGAAACATATCAATCGATTCAAGAAGATTTAGATTCTTTAAATGAAGTCCATATTGATGTAAAGACATTTCCACAAGAAGAAAAAGTTGTTGAAAAAAAATCTAAATTTCAAAGTTATAAGAAAGATTATTTTTCTTTAACAATTGATGAAATTGATGAAAATGTAAAAGAAGTGATGATTCAAGGATATATCTTTAATGAGGATTCTAAAAAAGTTAAGACAGGTAAAACTATTCAATCTTTATATGTGACTGATTATACAAATAGTATTGTTGTTAAAAGATTTGAAAATAAGGGAGCTAATAGTCTTGAAGAAATGAATAAAGTCAAAAAAGGTGGTAAATGGGTTCGTGTTAAAGGTAATGTTGAATATGATACTTTTGCCAAAGATACAGTCATTATAGCCAGAGAAGTAGAGATCATTCCTTCTCCTAAAATTAGAGAAGATTTGGCTGAAAAGAAACGTGTTGAACTACATGTTCATTCTAAGATGTCAGCTATGGACGGAATTGGTAATATTAGTGATTATATTGCTCGAGCTGCTTATTGGGGACATCGTGCGATCGCAGTCACTGATCATGGAAATGTTCAGTCATTTCCTGAAGCTCAAACTGCTAGTATCAAGAATAAAATAAAAATGATCTATGGTGTAGAAATGTATATGATTGATCCTGAATTTAAAGTTGTATATAATGAAAGAGAACAGTCTTTGAGAGACTTGACTTTTGTTTCGTTTGATTTGGAAACGACAGGATTATCAGTTATGGATGATGACATTACTGAATTTGGAGCTGTTCGTTATAAGAATGGACAAGAGGTAGGTCGCATACAAAGTTTGATTAAACCTAATAAAATGATATCACAAAAAATTACCAAACTGACTCATATTACAAATGATGATGTTAAAAATGCCCCAACAATTGAAACATTTATTCCTAAAATTTTAGATTTTTTTGGTGATGATGTTATTGTTGCTCATAATGCAACTTTTGATGTTGGATTTTTAAATGAAATTTTAGTACGATATGGATATGAAAAACTAAAAAATCCTTCAATTGATTCTTTAGCATTAGCATGGAAACTGTTGCCTGATTTAAAAGGGTATCGTTTGGGCAATGTAGCAAGATATTATCGCATTGCTTATGATGGTGATGAAGCTCACCGTGCTGATTATGATGCCGATGTTTTGGCAAGTGTTTTCAATATGATGCTTCATGATATGATGCAACGTCAAATGTATAATTTATTAGATATGAATCAGATGATATGTGAAAATGCATACAAAATCGTGAGACCAAAACATATGTGTGTATTAGCTAAAAATAAAGTAGGTTTGAAAAATATGTTCAAGCTTGTTTCTGAATCGAATACAACTTATTTTGAGAAGGTTCCTCGTATTCCAAGAGAAAGACTTGAATTTTATCATGAGGGCTTATTATTTGGAAGTGGTTGTTATAATTCTGAAATTTTTGATTTAGCAATGACACGAAGTATCGATGAATTAAAAAAAGCAATGAGCTTTTATGATTATATAGAAATTTTACCTTTAGATATTTGCAATTATTTTGTTGAAAGAGGAAGAATTGACACAGAAGAAGATTTAAAACGTATTTTGCGACGTATTGTTGATACTGCTAAAGAATTAGGAAAAACTATTGTAGCAACAGGTGATGTTCATTATTTAGATCAAAAAGATAAAATTTTTAGGGATGTTTTTACTTGCAATCCTAAAATTGGTCTAGGTGGTGCTTTACATCCTTTGACAGATCGTTCAAACCCTATGGCTTGGACACCTGATGAATATTTTCGAACAACACAAGAAATGATGGATAGCTTATCTTATCTGAATGATGCTGAAAAGTATGAGTATGTGGTAGAAAATACAAACCGTATTGCAGATATGATTGATGGAGATTTTCATGTAGTTCATGATAAACTTTTTACACCACATATTGACAATGCTGATGAGAATTTAAGGAAATTATGCTTTGATAATGCACATAAACAATATGGTGAAGTTTTGCCAGAGATTGTAGAAAAGCGTTTAACAAAAGAGTTAGATAATATTATAAAACATGGATTTGGTGTTATTTATTATATTGCTCATAAACTTGTAAAAAAATCGAATGATGCTGGTTACTTAGTTGGTAGTCGTGGTTCTGTTGGTTCCTCTTTTGTTGCAACAATGGCTAATATATCAGAAGTTAATCCATTGCCACCACATTATTATTGTCCACATTGTCAATATAGTGAATTTTTACCAGAAGGTTTTATTGCAAATGGATATGATTTACCTGACAAAGTATGTCCAAAATGTGGAAAGCCTTTAAAGGGTGATGGACATAATATACCTTTTGAAACATTCTTAGGTTTTAATGCTGACAAAGTTCCAGATATAGATTTGAACTTCTCAGGTGATTATCAGCCAACTGCTCATGCTTATACAAAAGAAATTTTCGGTGAAAGTCATGTCTATCGTGCTGGAACGATTTCGACAGTAGCAGAGAAGACTGCTTATGGGTATGCTAAGGGCTATGCAGAGTTAATGGGAAAAGAAAACACAATTCGAGCTGCTGAACTAGAGCGTATTGCAAAAGGATGTACTGGTGTAAAACGTACAACTGGGCAGCATCCAGGAGGTATTATTGTTATTCCTGAAAATATGGATGTTTATGATTTTACAGCTTATCAATATCCTGCTGATGATTTAACTGCTGAATGGAAAACAACCCACTTTGATTTTCATGCCATTCATGATAATGTTTTAAAATTTGATATTTTAGGACATGTTGATCCAACAGTAATTAGAATGTTACAAGATTTAACTGGTGTTAACCCAAAGGATATTCCAACAAATGATCCTCGAGTTATGAGTTTATTTAATTCAACTGAAGCATTGGGAATTGATCTTAGCTTTTTAAATTGTCAAACAGGAGCTTTAGGTTTACCAGAATTTGGAACAAAGTTTGTACGTGGTATGCTTGAACAAACGCATCCAACGTCTTTCAGTGATTTGGTTATTTTATCAGGACTTTCTCATGGAACAGATGTATATCTCGGTAATGCAGAAACTCTCATTTCTTCTGGTACGTGTACTCTAAAAGAAGTTATTGGATGTCGTGATGATATTATGGTTTATTTAATTGAAAAGGGTTTACCAAACAAAGATGCTTTTGATATTATGGAATGCGTACGTAAAGGGAAATCTCCTGTGGTATTTCCTGAAAAGAAATATGAAGAATTAATGCGACAGCATGATGTACCAACATGGTATATTGAATCATGTAAAAAAATAAAATACATGTTTCCAAAAGCACATGCGGCTGCCTATGTTTTAAGTGCTGTACGTGTAGCATGGTGGAAATTGTATTATCCTAGAGAATATTATGCAGTTTATTTTTCAACTCGTTGTGATGCTTATGATATTGAGACAATGATTCAAGGACGAGAGTCTGTTTATGCTAGGTATCAACAGATTTTAAGTGATAAGCAAAATGGTGTGAAAGTTTCTAATAAAGAAGAAGCATTGATAACTGTCTTTGAAATCGCTTTGGAAATGTTTGAACGTGGATTGCATTTTAATAATATTTCTTTAGAAAAATCTGATTCACGTAACTTTATATTGGATCCTGATGATAAAGATGGTTTATTGCCACCATTCACATCTATTGATGGTCTAGGTGCATCTGTAGGTGACAGTGTTATCGAAGCTCGTCAACAGAACATTTTTCTATCTAAGGAAGATGTAATAAAGCGTACAAAATTAACAAATAATCAAATAGATTTTTTGACGAAATTAGGTGTTTTTGAAAATATGTCTGAAGAAAATCAACTTTCTTTATTTGATTTCTAAAAAAATTGATGAAAGCATTGTTTTTGTGAA
>Ga0129308_1001052_pt1 | contig 32673 bp, 28 predicted proteins | sample L827metagenome_FD_94440 | JGI IMG/M metagenome (GOLD analysis project Ga0129308, IMG submission 94440) | Ring-tailed lemur group fecal microbial communities from Wisconsin, USA - L827 metagenome | ecosystem: Host-associated > Mammals > Digestive system > Large intestine > Fecal | place: USA...
CGTCCCGACAAGACGGTGAGCCGCGAGGAGCTCGCCACCATGCTGTGGCGCTACGCCAAGGGCTGCGGACTCAACGTGTATGTCGGCTCCATTGACGCGTTCTATGATGCCGACGAGGTGGGCGACTTTGCCTACGACGCGCTTGCCTGGTGCAACGCCAAGGGCATCCTCACCGGCGATACGACCACCGGCATTGCGCTGCTCAACCCCAAGGAATCCGCCACCCGCGCCCAGGCGGCAAAGATGTTCGACGTGTTCTCGGGTGTCATCGGCTGGTCTGCTCCCGACAACGGCGGTGGCGATGACGTCCCTTTTGAGGTGACCGCTCTTTCGTGCAGGATGACCGACGAGGGTGCCGGCTATGAGTTCTGGATCCCGTCGGGCCAGGTAAAGACTGCAGGTGCGGTGAGCATTGCCATCTGGAAGGCAGGCTCCGACGTTACGTCTGCCCAGTGGTTCATCGCCCGCTATGTCGAAGACCTCGACCTCTCCTCGGCCGGCGAGGCCAAGGGCACGTGGGCAGTCGAGCTCGCCCGCTCGCAGTTTGCCGCAGGCGACTATGTCGCGCAGGTGTGGGCGGCTCCCACGGCAGACGGGGAGAAGCAGGCCTTTGCCACGGTTGAGTTCTCCACGGCCCTGCACCCCATCATGAACGCAAACAGCAAGGTCACCGTTGCCGACATGGTCGCCGACTACAAAGCCTCTGGCGCGACCTACCCTGCCGATGTGTACAAGGACAAGGGCGCAGCCACCATCGAGGAGTTCTGCAAGATTCTTTACGAAGAGGCGCGCGACGAGGGCGTCGACCCGGGCGTGGTGTACGTGCAGGCCATGAATGAGACCGGCTACCTGCGCTTTGGAGGCCAGGTCGACCCCACTCAGTGCAACTTCTCCGGCCTGGGCGCCACCGACGACGGCGCTGCCGGCCATACGTTTGCCTCGGTGCGCGAGGGCCTGCGCGCCCAGGTGCAGCACCTGCGCCTGTATGCCGACCCGCGCATGGCCGGCTATGCCGGCAACACGAGCTTGCTCAAGCACCCCTTGGTCGACCCGCGCTTCTCATCTTGGATGGCCGGCTGGTGCCCCTATGTCGAAGGCCTTGGCTCTCGTTGGGCTTCGGTGAGTTCTTATGGATGGGTTTTGGCGGGCATGCTCGATGATTTAAGATAGACGCTTACGATTTGGCGAGAGCGAACAGAGCCCCCAATTGTTCGAGATGCGGAGGTCCCGTTATGAGGGACGATCGATACGAAGAGTATGACAACGGTTATGCGGCTCCCTACCAGGAGCAGCGCTACGATGACGGTAACGGCTATGACCCCGGCATGCAGGAGCGAGAGGCCGCGCCCCAGCGTGAGCCCCGTGAGCCTCGCGTGCGTGGCGAGCGCCCGGTGCGTGAGTCGGCCAGTCGCCGTCCTGCGCGCGATGGCGTTGACGCTGGTCAGCGCCCCGCACCTGCAAGGCGTCAGGGGCAGGCTCCCGCCGCTGGCGCCGGCAACCCTGTCCTTAACGGCCTGAAGGCCGCAGGCGGTGCCGTCGCTGGCGCGTTCAGCGGCGTGGCGGGCGCCGTCTCGTCTCGCATCGCCCAGTCCCGTGCCGTGGAGTACGAGGACGGCGACTACGTGGGCACCGGCGCGCCGTGCCGTATGTGCGGCCACCCCGTCGACCACCTGCAGTCTCGCTGCCCCCATTGCGGCACCCTCGTGCGCCCGGTCACCCAGCGCACCTCGTTCTGGGTCGCGGTCATCGTGCTGGTGGCCCTTGTCGTCGTGCTCACGCTTGCCATCGGTTCCTGCAAGGCGAACCAGGCTGGCGACCCCGGCACCCCGGCCGTCTCTTCGGATGTCACCCAGCTTCAGACCCTCGTCGACGATTCCAACGCGGCTCTCGACGAGCAGCGCGAGACGCACCCCTACACGCGCTACACCGCCTACAACCTGCGTCAGGCTGTGACGGCTGCTGAGACGGTGCTTGACAACACGTCTGCCACTTCCAGCCAGCGCAGCGAGGCGTACTCCAACCTCAATAACGCCAAGGGTGCTCTGCTGACGCTTGCCACCACCTACGAATGGCCCGTTTTCGGCGAGAACCTGCTTACCGAGCCTGTCAAGTGGAGCACCAAGCAGGTTGGTCTGAACTGCACTGTTGCCTCCATCAACATGGCCGACGACGGCAGCCTGTCCTCCATGGTGGTCTCCGACCCCAACAACGCCGCAAACCAGCTCACCGTGTACTTCTATCCCGTCGACATCAAGAGCTCCTACGATGTGGGCTCCAACATCAACGTCTACGGCGAGTTTGTCTACGACGGCACCAACATGGCGCTCTGGGCCGACAAGATTGAAGCGCTCTAAGTTTACGCAGGCACACTGCCAAATTTGCCCTCCGAAGGCCCCCGCTTTGCCCGCGGGGGCCTTTTTCGTGCCGGAGATATCGTTTTATGCGTGCATTTTTGGATAAAGCGCGTGAGCATGCGCGCTGAGACTGTTGTTTTTTGGCAATAGCTATAGAATACTTGCTCAGGAAAGTTCTGTACCGCGGTCGAAAAGCGGCCGGGAGCACGCCTTCGGGCGTGGAGGAAAGGGGTTCTACCATGGAGTTTGGTAAGAGGATCGGCTGGGCGCGCATGGGCCTCGTCGTCAGCGCCGTACTGCTGGTCGTCATGGGCGTGATTTGCTTCGTCGGTCACAGCATCCTGCCCGAGGCCATGCACAACCCGCAGCTTCCCGAGGGCTACACCTGGCCCGCCGGTGAGCTCATCGGTGCTGTCGTCATGGCTGTTGCCGGCATCTGCCAGATTGCTGCTTGGAAGAACGCTGGTGGCTCCAAGACCATCTCCGGCTACCTGGTGATTTCGGGCATCATGGCTCTCACCGCTTGCGTCGGCGCCATTGTTGACCCGTTCGTCGGCACCCTCTCCTTCGAGTGGGTCATCGCCCTGTTCATCGCTTTCTGCGGCCTGGGCGTTCTCTTTGGTGCCTTCTCCACCAAGGCCCTGCACTACAAGGGCATGGCCATCGAGATCATCCTGTCCCTCGTCATGGTCTGCCTGGCCCTGGGCGTCGTTCTCGACTCCTCCATGTCTTCCACCATGGCCGGCCTCGCCTTCTTCGTCTATGCCATTTGCCTGCTGATGCCTGTTGTCATGGGCAACACCATCCAGATTGAGGACTAGTCGAAACTTTCGGCTTTTCGTTTGGCAAAGGCCGCCCGCCTCGCGCGGGTGGCCTTTTTTGTGCGTTACAATATGGGTTCGTCTTATGTTGCCCGCAGGGGAATAGGAGATTGCATGCTTCATCGCATGGAGAAGGTACTCATTGCGTATTCGACACTTTCTGGCTGCACCACCACTATCGCCAAACGCATCGGAACCGACTTCATCGCATACGGCGTTCGCCCCCAAGTTGTAAGTGTCGAGGAAATGCCCACCATTCCCTCTGACATCGACGCCGTGGTTTTTGGCAGCGGCGTGAGGATGGGTAAGTTCCACAAGGAAGCGCGCGATTGGCTCACCGCCAACGCGGAGTTTCTCGACAAGCACCCGCTTGCCCTTTTTTCGGTAGGCCTGCGCGCCGCCTCACCCCAGACGGAGGGCCTTGCTGAGCGAGATCTCGATACCGTTATGCACGAAACGGCGCATGGCCTGCATCCCAAGGCAAGCGTCGTCTTCCCTGGTTGGAAGCGAACCGAAGGCTTCACCAACATGGAGAAGCTGGCGCTTCGCGTCTACCCGCTCGCCGAAGGCGACTATCGCGACTGGGACAAGGTCGATGCTTGGGTCCGCGGTACGGCGCCTCTGATGCTTGGCCGTGGCCCTAAAGTCAGGCTTATCCCCATGAGAAAGTATTGATGTGTCACAGGCTTTTCCTTCCGATGCTCTTAAAGACAGCCAAGCTGGACGCGTTCACCGCGTGAGGCGGCCTCGCACGTGGCTTATCACGTGCGCCTGCCTCATTGCGGCGACCGCAGCCGCCTATGCTGCCTACGAGTTCGGTTTTGCAGAGGGTGTGACCTACCTGGCCTTCCTAGCGGGCACGGTTGCCGTGGCCTTCTTCTCGCGTGCCTTTTTGCCCACGATTGTCGCGGCTTGCATCGGCGCGCTCATCCAGGACTGGCGCTTCGTGCGTCCCTACTACGACCTTGGCATCGACCACCGCGCCAGCCTTCTCACCTTCATCCTCTTCATGGTCATCTCCGTTGTGCTCGGCGCGCTCGTCGTGCGACTCGGCGAGGAGGCCGACGCTCACGACGCGTCTCGCAGGCGCACGGAGGCCCTGTTCGACCTCACGGGCAGCTTCTTTTATGCGCATGGCCTTGCCGAGACGGTCGACACGGCGCTCCAGAGCGTCGTGAGCCTCTTTGGGCGTTCATGCGCCATGTACCTGGCCGACCCGTTTGATTCCGAAAATACCGACCGCGCCCGCCGCGACGCCACGGTCAACGTGGTGGAGGGCGACCTTGGCGAGGACACGTTCAACTCGCTTATCGAGAAGTACGTGGTGCACTGGGTGTTTGAAAACGGCTCCCGGGCCGGTGCTCTCACCGACTTTCACGAGCAGTCCGACATCATCTATCTGCCGCTCATTTCGCAGACAGGCATGGAGGGCGTGTTGGCCGTCGCCGTCAAGGGCAGCCACTTCACTGCCGACGACCTCGAATTCCTCGACGCCATCGCCGACCAAATCAAGCTCGCCCTCGAACGCCAGTCGCTTGCCGTCAAGCACCGTCGCGACCTGCGCGCCATGCATGCGACGCGCGTGCGCAGCGCCTTTGCCGACCTCATGCTGCGCGACGACTCCCTTTCCATTCAGACCGTCCATGCCCTGGGCGACGCGCTCCTGACGGTGCGCCCCGAATACGCCGTGCAGCGTGAGGCTCTCGAGCGCGCCGTGGCCGACGAGACCTCGCGCATGCAAATCATGCTCGACCGCGTGCAGGCGACCTTGTCCGCCGAGCCTCAAGCCCAGTGCGACCTGGCCGCCGAGGCGGCAGGCGTGGTCGATGTACTCAAGAGCGGCCTGGCAGGCAAGGTGCTCCAGATGGTGCCGGGCCAGTCCACGCCTGTCATCGTGGCCGACGTGCCGCTTGTTCGCCTTGCGGTCACGCTCATCTTGGAATGTGCCTGCGGCTGCGTCGCCAAGGGTGGTGTCGTCGAGGTTTCCGTACGTGCCAATGAGACCGACGTCGTTCTCGTTGTGCAGGACAACCGTCCCGAGGAGCTCTGCCCGCTTGATCTGGGCGCCTTCGAAAGCGCCCCCGCAGCCTCGGGCGTGGGCACCGAGTTCGTCTACGAGAAGAAACGCGCGGCCCTTTTGCGCAACGCCTTGCTCGACAGGCCTCGCATCGAGGAGAACGACAAGGCCCCGATCGAGGTGCTCCTGCAGGCCATGTGCCTGCCTTCTGAGGCAGGTCGCTCAGAGTCGAACCGCGAGGCCGGTCTCAATCGCCAGCGCGTCATGCGTCTTGACAGGCTCATGTATGGCCTCTATGTAGCGGCGCTTGCCGTGTATGCCCACGGGGGTACCATCAAGCAACGCAAGCGCCTGGGCGGCGGCGTCGTCCTCACCATGACCTTGCCGCGCGGCTGACGCGCCTGCCCGCGATTTTTCTGATCCACCCAACGTTGTACCGAAAGGGGGACCCGCGATGAGCATGGTTCCTGCTTCTGAAGACTTTGAGCGCCTGGCCGTGCGCTGGGCGTCCTCCACGGCGGCAAAGGAGTACCCCAACCTCGTCGCCATGCTCTCGGCTTTTCCCGAGCGATATGCCAAGGACCGCGACGCCTTGCCGCAGACGGATGCCGACCGTGCCTTTGCCCTTGCCGGCCGAGCCGCCCAGATTTTTGACCACCAGGTCATTGAGGCGAAAACCCAAGACGACGTCAACCGCAGCACCGTAGAGGCCACTGCCATGGTCGACGAGGCCCTCAAGCTCGACCCTGCTTGCCATGACGCGCTGCGCATCCAGAAGAACCTCCAACGCCCCACGCGCCAGGAGATGCTCGACTTCCTTGTCGAGGGAGCCGAGCGCGTGCATGACGAGTGCGCCGAGCGAGCGCGCGCCGTGCACGCTATGCCCATGCAGGGCCATATGGGCATGGGGCCGTACATGAAGCCCTACCTGCGCTGGATGCTCGACATAGCCAACGAGCAGCTGAGCCTGGGACGCTACCGTGCCTCGCTCGAGGTCTGCCTTAAGATGCTCGATGCCGACCATGACGACGTTGCCGGGTTCAGGCAGGTGGCGGCCCTCGACTACGTGAAGCTCGAGGACGAGGCCGGCTTCCATGCGCTGCGCGAGCGCTATCCGGGCGACGACAACGCCTGGTTTGCCCTGGCCGAGCTTTTCTTGGCCTACAAGCGCCGTGATTTCGAGGCGGCCGAGCGTGAGCTGCATGCCATCATGCGCACCTATCCCCAGGCTGGTATCACCCTTGCCTACCAGGACGAACTGCCCGCCGGCCTTTTCGGCCACCACGAGTACGCGGAGGGCAGCGACGACGAGCTGTTCATCGCGGTGAGCGAGGCGGCCGTCGTGCTCGATGAGAACTGCGGGGACTTCTCAAGCCCTCTGAGCTCATGGATATCGATGCACCCCGACGTGGAGGCGGCTCGCGTGCTGGAGGAGTCGCGTGCCCAGGCGGCACAGGAACGGGAAGGGGGAGACCAGGCATGCTTGTAGCGGCAGAACTCACCGAGCGCCTTCTGCGCAAGGCGGTCAAGGACAACCCGAGCCTGGCCACCGACGCCGCTCGCATGGCAGACTTCACGCGCCAGGCGATGCGTTCGCCCGAGACCCTCGTGAAGGATGACGAGGACAAGGCGATGCTCCTGCTTGAGAAGGCTGTGGCACGCGCCCAGCGCGACATCGACGACGAGCTCGACGCGATGTATGGGACCGCCCCCGACGCGCCCCGCAAGCCGCCCTCAAAGCTTCCTCAGACCCATGCGCTGCTCTCGCGCTGCATCGAGTGCGACCCGCACTGCTATGACGCGCGCACGCTCGACGTCATCATCATGGCCGACACGTTCGAGCAGGCCATCGATGGGCTCAGCGAGCTTGAGGTCGAGGCCCGCCAGTGGTGCCAGGAGCGCTCGTCGCTCTACGACGATGCCGTGGCCGACCCGTGGGACGCCGTGTTCATGCGCCCTTACCTGCGCATGCGCGCCCGCAGGCTCGACTTGCTCGTGCAGGCGGCTTGCTATCGCCAGGCGCTCAACCTGGCGTGCGAGATGCTCGACGAGGCTCCCGCCGACGGTCAGGGCGTGCGCCACACCGCCGCGCTGCTGTACGCGCGCCTCGAGGACGAGGAGGGGCTCAACGCCCTCGATGTGCGCTACGGCCGGGAGGGCAGCTGCTGGATGCACATCGCGCGCAGCGTGCTGCTCTACAAGCTCGGTCGCCTGGACGCCGCCAAGCGCGCCCTCAATGGCCTTGCGCGCCTGTGCCCGGGGGCTGCGTTCTTCCTTGCCAGCCCCAGCTATGTGCCGCCGTATTTGCCCGACCGCCCCGTGTTCAAACCCGGAAGCGCCGACGAGTCGCTGCTTGCCTGCTATGAGGCCGACTTCCTGGTCGTCGACACGCCCGAGTTCGTCACATGGGCGTTGCAGCAGCCCAACTTTGCAGAAGCTGCCGACAAGTTCGGCAACGCACATGGCGGCGAGTACTAGTTCGCTTTGGCACAAGGTGGTATCCTGCAGGTCATTCGGGCAATTCTTGTCCGGTCGCAGGGCTTTAGCAGCGTTGCATATGCTATGGTAGCGCATGCTTTGTTTTGTTCGACGCGGGTGTCGCATGCGTTACTTCCTGTCTGGCATGAGCCGGGCGGGGTACACATAGGTTCACGCGTGGCTTGGGCCCTTTGGGCTCTTGAATGCGCGGTACCTGCATCTACGTTGCGTTCTAATGGATACAGCATGGGGATAGGCCCCGTGCGGAATGGGAGAGAGCTCAATGGCAACTCAGGTTTCCGTCCACTACCGCGGCACGCTCGACGACGGCACGCAGTTCGACTGCAGCTACGACCGCAACGAGCCCATCACGTTCGTCGAGGGTGCCCACCAGGTCATCCCCGGCTTTGAGAAGACTGTCGCTGAGATGCAGCCCGGCGACAAGAAGACGGCTCGCTTCGAGCCCAAGGACGCCTACGGCGAGCGCGACGAGCGCCTCGTGCAGGCCATCCCCTGCGAGTCCGTGCCCAACTACGAGCAGCTTCCCGTGGGCCAGACCGTCTACTTCCGCAACCCTGCCGGCTATCCCATGCCTGCCCTGGTTGAGAAGATCGAGGACGGCAAGGTGTACCTCGACTTCAACCACAACCTCGCCGGCAAGGCCCTGACGTTCGAGCTCGAGCTTGTCAGCCGCGAAGAGGCCCCCGAGTCCTGCTGCGGCGGTTCCTGCAGCGATTGCGGCGGCGGCTGCTCCGGCTGCCACTAAGCCTCGGCTATACGGCGCTGCAGCTTCTCTGTGGTGCCTATGTACGTTCATCTACGCCATGCAAAAGGGCCCGCATTGCGGGCCCTTTTTTGTGCATCGGTATGGGGGAAGAGTGGGTGTCGCGACGCCTTAGTGGGCCAGCGATCGGCGTGCCGCCAGAGCCGCCTTGGTGAGCCCGCAGAGCATGCCGTAGGGCATCGCCTTGAAGGCGGCGCAGGCAAGCTTCATGTCGGGCGAAGTGACGACGCTGCCGCGACCCATCTGCACGGCGTGGATGGCCTTGCGCACCACACGGGCGACGTCTTCCGTGCCAAAGAAGAAGCCCATGCCCTTGGCCTCGTCGGAGCCCGCGCCGTCCCAGAAGCCCGTGCGCATTGCCTTGGGACATACGGCGCAGGCGTTGATGCCCGTGCCGCGCAGGTCCTCGTTGAGACCGTGCGTGAGGTCAAGCACAAAGCGCTTCGTCGCCGCATAGAGTGCCATGCCCGGAAGAGGCAAAAACGCCGCGATGGATGCCATGTTCACGATGCGTGAGCCGGACGTCATGTAGGGCAGCGCCACCGACGTGATGTCGGCAAGGGCAACGCAGTTGAGTTCGACCATGCGTCGCACGGCCGAGCTGCCCATATCCTGGTAGCCCCCAAACCATCCCGATCCTGCGCTGTTGACGAGCCAGGCGACGTTCACGCCTTGTGCCGCCTGCTCCAGCTCCAGCGCCATTTCCAGCTGGCGCGGGGCGCTGGTGTCGGTCAGGTCGAGTGCAAAGGCACGCATGGGCGTCTGGGCCGTCTCAGACAGCTGAGAGAGGCCTTCGGCGCTGCGCGCCACAGCCCAGATCTCGTCGATAGAGCCATGCAGCATCTTGTCGAGCTGCCGTACAAACTCGCGTCCCACGCCCGAGGTGGCCCCCGTCACAATCGCGACGTTCTTCATGCGGCGCCCCCTACTTGCCCAGGGCGCGCTTGATGGCGATTCTCGTTCCAGCTTCCTCAAAGGCGTGCGCCAGCCTCCACAGGGTGTCGGCGTCGGTGTCGATCATGTGCAGGTGCAGCGCCCGGCGCCCCTTGGCCGAGAGCGTCTCCAGGTCGCCCTTGCTCTGTGCGACCTCGAGCTGGCCCAGGCTGTACTGGGTGCCGGGGACCTCAAGGTCGTTGACCTCGTTGCCCGAGAGAATGAGGAAGAGGCCGGTGTTCTCGCCGCCCTTCTGGAGCTGGCCGGTCGAGTGAAGGTAGCGAGGGCCGATCTCAAGCGAGCAGGGCACCCTCAGATGGCGTGCGAGCGTGTGGCGGATGACCTCCATGGGGCCGCGGCGCTCGCCCGTGAAGGGAAGAAACGCGTTGACCGAGATCCAGCAGCCAGGCTCCACCAGGCTCATGAAGGCGTCGATCACCGAGTCCACGGAGCGCATCTGCGTGGGGTCGACGATGCCCGTCTGCGAGGCGAACTCGTCGGAGTACTCGGCGCATACCCAAGGCTCGGCCAGGCGATGCGTGCGGTCAGGCAAATGACCTGCGAGAATTGCCTTCGTGTTGGTCTTGGCGGCCTGCACGTCGGGCTGGTTGAAGGGCGGGACCTCCATGAGCCAGCCCATGAACGCGGTGGCGTACTCCCACAGCACAAAGTGGCGCCCGATGTCCATGGGGTCCTCGAGCATGTAGGAGCGCTGTGGCACGTTGGGCGAGAGCATCGAAGCCTCGCGGTCGAACGTGGAATCGGCGTTGGTGTGGTACACCACCACGGGGTGCATGGGCTGATGGTGGTTGAGCAGGTTGACGTCGATTTCGATGTGGGGCACGACGCCCTTGCCGTCCTTGCCGAGGCTCTCGGCAATGAGCTGCTCCATCCACAGGCCGAAGACGCGCCCGGGCTGGGGCGAGATGTAGGTGAAGCAGTTGGCCGAGGCGGGCGAGAGGTTCGTGATGAGGAAGCTCGCCAGCTGTACGGCGGGGTTGTTCAGGCTGTCCTGGGAGCACATGCGCTCCATCTCGGCGGCGCGGGCCACCATGTCGCGCACGTCCAGGCCGCACAGGGCCGCCGGCACCAGGCCGAAGACCGACAGTGCCGAGAAACGTCCGCCCACGGTGGGCTCGCCGAGGAACACGCCGCGGAAGGAGCGCTCGCGGGCGAGCTTCTCCAGGTCGCTGCCCGGGTCGGTGATGGCCACGAAGTGCTTGCCGGCCTCCTGCTCACCGAGCTCGCGGACAACGTCCTCCCAGATGACGTGGTATAGCGAGAGCGTCTCAAGCGTGCCGCCCGACTTGCTCGACACGATGAAGATGGCATGCGCGTAGTCCACACCGTGCAGGATCTGCCTCACGTACACGGGCGACAGGGAGTCGAGCGTGGAGAAGCGCACGCGGGGGTGCAGGGCGGCGCAGAGCTTCGTGATGGTCATGGGCGCCTGAGAGCTGCCGCCCTCGCCGAGAAGACCCACGTAGTTGATGTCGTCGTCGGCCACGCCGCGGGCGAACTCCTCGATCTGCTCAATCGGGGTGGGAGGGTTGCTTGCCAGGTCGGTCCAACCCATGAAGTTGCGCGCACTGTCCAGGGCAACATCGCTGAAGTCATACAGCGTGCTGTCCTTGACGTGCATACGGGAGGGCACGTGCTCTGCGACGAGTCTCTCGGCAGGGCATGGTGCCTGTGCGATGTTCTTACGAGTCACGACAGACTCTCCAATCAAGGTCGTCGAACATGGCCTCGGTAGTTTCGGGCCAGGCATGGGGAAATGCTAGCAGATACGGGGGAGCTGCTCTCCCACAAGCATGTCGAGAATGCGTGTGGAGCCGAACGCGGTCTTCAGGCGGACGGTGTGGCCGCTCTCGCAGGCGGGCTCGCAGACCTCGCCGATGATCGCGGCGTTCTCGCCGTAGCGGCTTGCGCGCATGGCGGCAAGCGCGGCGTCGGCCTCGTCGGCGGGCACAACGGCCACCATCTTGCCCTCGTTGGCTACCTGGAACACGTCGTAGCCGAGCATCTCGCAGGCGCCGCGCACCTCGTCGCGCACGGGCACGTCGTCCTCGGCCACCACGATGTCCACGCCGCTGGCCTCGGCGAACTCGTTGAGCGTGGAGGCAAGGCCGCCGCGCGTGGGGTCGCGGAAGGCGCGCGTGTGGGGTGCCGCCTCAAGCACGGCGGCGATGAGGTGGTTGAGCGGCGCCGCGTCGGTGGTGAGGGTGGTGGAGAAGGCGAGGCCCTCGCGCTGCGAGATGATGCAGATGCCGTGGTCGCCCAGGGTGCCGGAGACGAGCACCTTGTCGCCGGGCCTGCAGTTGCGTCCCGACAGGTTGACGCCGGCCGGGACGAGGCCCACGCCTGCGGTGTTGATGAACACGCCGTCGGCATGGCCGCGCTCGACGACCTTCGTGTCGCCGGTCACGATGGACACGCCCGCCTCGGCGGCCGTCTGTGCCATCGTGCGCACAATCTGGCGCAGCTTGTCCATGGGATAGCCCTCTTCGAGCACGAAGCCGCAGGAGAGGTACTTCACCTGGGCGCCCGAGGTGGCCACGTCGTTGACCGTGCCGCACACGGCAAGGCGGCCGATGTCCCCGCCGGGGAAGAACTGCGGCGTCACCACGAACGAGTCGGTGCTCATGGCGATGCGTTCGCCTCCCAGGGGCACGACGCCCGCGTCGTCGCCGGGAAGGGCGGCCTCGTCGGAGAACTCGTCAAGGAACAGGTCGTCGATGAGGCGCTTCATCATCGCGCCGCCCGAGCCATGGCCCAGACGTACCTCGGTGTCTTTCTGCATGTCGCTTGGATGCCTTTCTCGTAAGGTGCGGCCGCGGTCTGGCCCGGCCGATTAGTTGTGTTCGCGGTACCTGTAGTACGCTGCGCACGAGCCCTCGCTGGAGACCATGCACGGGCCCGTGGGCTGCTCGGGGTTGCAGACGCGGCCGAACAGGGGGCACTGGTCGGGCGTGATGATGCCGCGCAGCACGTCGCCGCAGCGGCAGCCGCGCGTCTCGCGGGTGGGCTCGACCTCGGGGGAGAAGGCCCTCATCGCGTCGTGCGCCGCATAGGCGCCCTTGAGGCGCAGGCCGCTCATGGGGATGGGGCCCAGGCCGCGCCACACGGCGTCGCAGGGCTCGAAGACGTCCTCGATGACCTTCTGGGCTGCAAGGTTGCCGCAGTTGTCGACGCCGCGCCCGTAGGCGTTCTCGATGCGCGGCGTGCCCTCGGCTACCATGGCCACCAGGCGCGCCACGCCCGAGAGGATGTCCACCGGCTCGAAGCCCGTGACCACACCGGGCGTCTTGAAGTCGCGTGCAAGGAACTCGTAGGGTGCCAGACCGGTCACGGTGGAGACGTGGCCGGGCAGGATGAAGCCGTCCACGCGCGTGTCGGGGTCGTTGGCGATGGCGGCCAGCGCCGGTGCCGTGGACTTGTGCGCGCAGTAGAGGTAGAAGTTGGACAAGCCCTCCTCGCAGGCCATCTGCACGGCCGAGCCCACCACGGGCGTCGTCGTCTCAAAGCCCACGCCGATGAAGATGACGGGGCGCGTGGGGCTCTTGCGTGCGATGTCGAGCGCGTCGAGGGGGCCGTACACCACGCGCACGTCGGCACCCTGGGCCTTCTCGGCCCCCAGCGTGGTGGTGCTGCCGGGCACGCGGATCATGTCGCCGAACGTCGCCACGATGGCGTCGGGCACGCGGGTCATGGCGATGGCGCAGTCGATGTCGTGGTTGGACGTCACGCACACCGGGCACCCCGGGCCAGAGAGGAGCTTGAGGCCCTCGGGCATGGCGCTGCGCAGGCCGTAGCGTCCGATGCTCACCGTGTGGGTGCCGCAGACCTCCATGAGGTTGATGGTGCGGCCCTTGCAAATCTTGCCGATGAGCTCGATGAGCTCGTGGGCGAGTTTGGGGTCGCGGAACTGCTTGAGGTCCATGTGGGCCTCCTAGGCGCACGTGGCGCAGGAATCCTGCGCCTCATCGGGGGTGGGCACCTCGTCGCCAAGAAGGTCGGGCATCTCCTCGAGCAGCGCGAGCGTCTCGCGGGCGTCCTGCTCTTCGATGCGTTGGATGGCAAAACCTGCGTGCACGAGCACGAAGTCGCCCACCTTGGCGTCGGGCACGAGGCGCACCGAGCAGGGCCTCGTGACGCCCATGACGCTGACTTGGGCCATGCCGTTGTCGTCCAGAGAGGTGATTTGAGAGGGAACTGCCAGGCACATGGTGCTACTCCTGTTCGTTTGCTTGGTTGAGAATGGCGGATGCCATGCGGGCGCGGGCCACGGCGGCCTGCCCGTAGGAGATGCCGCCGTCGTTGAGGGGCAGGCTGGTGGGCAGGTACACCTTGAGGTGTGACGCCTCCAGGGAGCGCTTCACCAGCTCGCACACGATGCGGTTGGAGAAGACGCCGCCGCCCAGGGCCGCCTTGGTGAGGCCCGCGGCATGGGCAACGCCGGCGGCGACGTCGGTCACGCTTGCGGCAAAGCCCTCGTGGAAGCGTCTGGCCAGGACCTGCACGTCAACGCCTGCTTCCAGGTCTTCCAGAAGGTTGGCGAGCATTGCGCCGGGGTCGAGCACGAGCGACTCGTCCTGCTCGCCGTGGCTGTCAGCCTCGTTGGCGTGGCGGATGGTGAGCCTGTAGCGCGCGACCTCGTCGGGCATGCAGGCCGGGGCGTGCGAGGCCGCCGCCTCGAGCAGGCATGCCGGCTCGCCGTCGTAGCCCGCCACGTCCACAAGGCCCAGGATGGCGGCGATCGCGTCGAACAGCCTGCCTGCCGAGCTCGTCAGGGGGCAGTTGAGGTCGCGGGCGATCATCTGAAGCACGACCGGTCCCTCGATGCCCATCTTGTTGGCCAGGTTGTGGGCGCAGGCGCTGTCGCCAAGACCTGCCTGGGCAAGCAGAGCGTAAGCGTTGCGCAGGGGCTTGCGCACGGCGGCGGCGCCTCCGGGCAGGGGCCAGTAGGCGATGTGGGCCGCGCGGGTGAAGTCGACCTGGTCGCACACCATGACCTCGCCGCCCCAGATGTGCCCGTCGGGGCCGTAGCCGGTGCCGTCGAGGGCGACGCCCACCACATGGTCCCACACGCCTGCCTGCGCCAGCGTCGAGGCGATGTGGGCATGGTGGTGCTGCACCTCGCACAGGGGCAGGCCCTCCTTGTCGGCCAGGTCGCGGGCCCATTTGCTCGAGAGGTACTCGGGATGCATGTCGCAGGCCAGGACTTTGGGGGCCAGGCCGAAAAGCCCCTCGTACTTGCCGAGCGTGCGGCGCCAGGCGTCGAACGAGTCGGCGTTCTCCAAATCGCCCAGGTGCTGGCTGACGAAGGCCTCCTCGCCACGCGTGAGGCAGAATGTCGCCTTCTGTTCGGGGCCGCAGGCAAGCACGCAGGGCAGGCTCGCGCCGTTCGGGTCAATGCCGGGCGGGTTGGGGAGCTTCACGGGCGTGGGGGCGATGCCGCGGGCGCGGCGCACGACCTGCGTGCGGCCACCCTCCACGCGCACGACAGAGTCGTCGTAGCGAGCCAAGATGGGGCGGTTGTTGCCCAGCCAGGCGTCGGCCACGTCGATGAGGCGCGACACGGCCACCTGGTCGTCGCAGATGATGGGCTCGTCGGCGAGGTTGCCGCTCGTCATCACCAGAGGCGCCCCCACGGCGCGCAGCAGCAGGTGCTGCAGGGGCGTGTAGGGAAGCATGGCTCCCAGCTCGGGCAGGTCGCCCGCCACGCTCGGCGCAATCGCCAGATTCTCCGGCACGCTCGCCGCATCCTTGCGGCGCAGCAGCACGATGGGGGTGCGGGGGCTTATGAGCTGGGCGCGTTCGGTGTCGCTCACCTCGCACACTTGGCGCAGGGCATTGAGGTCGGCAAACATCACGGCCAGCGGCTTGGTGGGGCGGTGCTTGCGCTCGCGCAGCTGTCGCACGGCTGCCTCGTTGCGTGCGTCGCAGGCAAGGTGGAAGCCGCCCAGGCCCTTGACGGCCACGATGCCGCCGTCTTGGAGCATCTGTGCCGCTCGGGCGATGATGTCGTCTGACGTCGCGAGGTCGCTTCCGCGCAGCACGCATCCCGGCTCTTCGGCGGTGCGCCAGGTGAGCTGCGGCCCGCAGGCGAAGCATGCGTCGGGTTGGGCATGGAAGCGCCTGTCGGCCGGGTCGGCGTACTCATGGGCGCACGCCGGGCACATCGCAAACCCCGCCATGGACGTGCGAGGGCGGTCGTAGGGGAGCTCGTCGATGATGGTGAAGCGTGGCCCGCAGTTGGTGCAGTTGATAAACGGGTAGTGGTACCTGCGGTTTTCTGGATCAAAAAGCTCGCGCAGGCAGTCGGGGCACGTGGCGATGTCGGGGCTCACGAGCGTCGTGAGGTCCTCCTGGGCCGAGCTCTCCACAATGCGGAAGTCGCTGCCGGGCACTCCGCCTGCCATTCGCAGCTCCTCGTGGAAGCCGGCAGGTGCGATATGGCCGTCGTCGAGGGAGTCGACGTGCACGGTGTCCACGCGTGCGGCTGCCGGGTGCTGGGTGGAGAGGGTGAGCACAAAGCGGTCGAGCGCCGCGGGGTCGCCCTTTGCCTCGATGTGCACGCCATCGCTGGAGTTCTTCACCCAACCGGCGAGTCCCAGCGAGGTGGCGAGCTTCCACACGAAGGGACGATAGCCCACGCCCTGCACGATACCGCTCACATGTACGTGTATCCGCGCCATGTCAGCCCCCGATCCTCGACAGGGTCGCCACCACGGTCAGCTTGCAGTGCGAGACCCCCTTGATGCCGGCGAGGCAGTCGGAGAGCTCCTTCACCTTGTAGCCCAGGCCGCGCACGGCAATGGTTTCCATGCAACCGCCCTGCTCAAGGTGGACATGTGTGGAGGAGACGACCTCGTCGGGGTAGTTGGACTCCACGCTGGCAATCTTGGACATGAGTTCGGGGACGCGCAGGTCGTACACGAGCGTGATGGAGCCCACGACCGGCGCCGCTGGGTCCTCGAGCTCCTCGTTGACCAAGGCATCGCGTATGAGGTTGCGGATTGCCTCGGAACGGTTCACCAAAAGGCCGCGCTGGGCGGTGTAGCGGTCGAACTCGTCGAGGAGCAGCGCTGGCATGGCGACGCTGAAGCGCACGAGGTCGCTAGACATGTCTTGATCCTCCGTTGATAGCTCATCGCGGGTAGAGAGTGAAAAAGCCGCGCAATCGTAGCACTATCCTTTGTAGGGGAGGTGGGGTTCTCGATGCCCGAGCCTCCCGTACAAAAAAGTCTTCATGCCACTCGCCGTGAATTTTTGTGGGGTACTTGTGCATGGGAAGAATCATGCTACCCTACCCGCCGTTGACGGCTGCGATGTATGGAGGCACCGCGGCCGGGAATACGGGCTACCGTGTTCAGAAAGTATTTGCGGGTCCTGTACCCGTTGAGAGAGGAGAGACTCATGCCTTACCCCATTATTGACACTGACGAGTGCATCGGCTGCGGCGCCTGCGTTGACGTGTGCGTCACGGGCGCCATCGAGATCGACGACGGCTTCTGCACCGTCGTTGACGAGTCCGAGTGCAAGGGCTGCGGCGAGTGCCAGGAGGAGTGTCCGGTCAACGCCATCACCGAAATCTGCGACGACGACTAGTAGGATGTAGCGGAACCTCGTCCGCTGCGTTCCCGGGAGGCTCACGTACCATGTGTACGCATCGCCTCCCGGCGCCTTGCGGACGAGAACCCGCGTTTTAATGGGCGGAACCTGATGCGCCGCGTGAGAGCCGCGTCTCGAGCGGACGATCACGTATTGTGCGTGGGCCGCGTTTTGGTGAGAGGAACCTGGTCTGCTAGAGTTGGTGGGCCTAACGAGGAGAGGAAGATTCATGCATCCTGTTATCACTGCTTCTGATTGCATCGGCTGCGGCGCTTGCATCGACGCATGCCCCGCTGGCGTCATCGAGCTCCAGGACAACGTTTGCGCCGTCGTCAACGAGGACGACTGCATCGGCTGCGCCAACTGCCAGGACGAGTGCCCGGTCGGCGCCATCACTGAGATCGCCGAGTAACTTCGGTTTTCTAAGACATATGCACCACTAATAGGCCGCCCGGGCAACCGAGCGGCCTTTTTTGTATCTCACACCCAAAACGCAGCAGGCCAGGTTCCGCCCACTAAAACGCAGGTTCTCGTCCGCAAGGCGCGCAGGTGCGTTGCGTACTAGATGTACACCAGAGGTGCGCACCGCGCGTGAGCGCCTGCGGAATGTAGTGCATCAGGTTCTGCCCATATAAACGCGGGTTCTGGCCTGCAAGGCGTCGGGAGGCGATGCGTACTAGATGTACGTGAGCCTCCCGAGAACGCAGCAGGCCAGGTTCCGCAACTCTACAAAGGGGAGGGGAGAGGGGGGAGCTGGCGAAGTCGACGCCACATCTCTTTCTTCCCCTCTTGGCTGGCCAGGGCCGCCTCGAAGCCTCCCATTGCCAAGACGCGCCGGCCGAACACGCGCTCGACCTTGCCTGCCGGCAGCGGTTCGGGCAGCCCCCAGGCACGGGCCAGGTTGCGGGCGGCGGGGGAGTCGAGCGCCACGACGCACTCCGGGTCGAACACCTCCACCGCCACGGCCAGGTCGGCCGGGTCGGCCTGAGGAAAGCCGTCCTGTCCTAAAAACGTCGCGAGGCCGGCCCAGTCGCTCTCTTTCCAGCCCAGCCGCGCAAGCCCCGCCCGCAGGGCCTCGCCGTCGGCGCCGGACAGCAAGTCGCCGCCGCCCGCCTCTGCCGGGCCGGGCCTTCCCTTCACGAGCAGCACGCGGCAAAACGCGTTGCCCGATGTGACGAACCCTTCCTCGGCGAGGCTTTCGAGTTCGTCGTTTGTGCGCTCCATGTAGATGGCCTCCACATCGGCTTCGGGCAGTCTTGTGCCTTGTGCCTGCGCTTTTGTTCCGTTGCCCATGGTTTGATGTCCTTTCAGAATCACAATCAAAAAATGTTATATGAAGAGACTTAGATTTTGTATGCCTCAGCAGTAAACGGGATATAATGCCTCTCGATCAAGGAAGGGTAACCCCACCGGAGAAGCGGTGGAAGAGGCCCGCCATCTACTGAAGAGAGGTTACATCATGAGCAAGGTTATCGGTATCGACCTCGGCACCACCAACTCCTGCGTCGCTGTTCTTGAGGGCGGTCAGCCCACCGTTATCGTCAACGCTGAGGGCGATCGCACCACGCCCTCTGTCGTGAGCTTCCGCGCCAATGGCGACCGCGTCGTCGGCAAGCCTGCCAAGAACGCCGCTGTCACCGAGCCCAAGAACACCGTCGCGTCCATCAAGCGTTTCATGGGCCGCGCCTACAACGAGGTCGGCAGCGAGCTGAAGGGCATCGCCTACGACGTCGCCTCCGGCCAGGGCGGCCGTTGCGTCGTGAAGATCGACGGCAACGAGTACACCCCCGAGCAGGTCAGCGCCATGACCCTGGGCAAGCTGAAGGCTGACGCCGAGAAGTACCTCGGCGAGCCCGTCACTCAGGCCGTCATCACCGTCCCCGCCTACTTCAACGACGCTCAGCGTCAGGCTACCAAGGACGCCGGCAAGATCGCCGGTCTCGAGGTCCTGCGTATCGTCAACGAGCCTACGGCCGCTGCTCTTGCCTACGGCTTCGACAAGGAGGACGCCGACGAGAAGGTCCTCGTCTTCGACCTGGGCGGCGGCACCTTCGATGTCTCGCTGCTTGAGATCGCCGACGGCGTCTTCCAGGTTCTTGCCACCAACGGCGACAACCACCTGGGCGGCGACGACTGGGACCAGCGCGTCATCGACTGGATGGCCGACAAGTTCAAGGCTGAGAACGGCATCGACCTGCGTCAGGACCCGATGAGCCTGCAGCGTCTGAAGGAGGCTGCCGAGAACGCCAAGAAGGAGCTCTCCAGCGCTCAGCAGACCACCATCAACCTGCCCTTCATCACCGCCGTCAACGGCGTGCCGAAGCACCTCAACTACACGCTGACCCGCGCTGAGTTCGAGCGCTCCACGCACGACCTGCTCGAGCGCTGCAAGGCTCCCGTCCAGCAGGTTCTGCGCGACGCCGGCCTGCAGATCTCCGAGATTGACCAGGTCATTCTTGTCGGTGGTTCTACGCGTATGCCCGCCGTGCAGGAGCTCGTCAAGAAGATGACGGGCAAGCAGCCCAACATGAGCGTCAACCCCGACGAGGTCGTGGCCGTGGGTGCCGCCATTCAGGGTGGCATCCTGAACAACGACCTCGACGCCGATCACGGCGGAATCCTGCTGCTCGACGTTACGCCCCTGTCCCTGGGCGTCGAGACCATGGGCGGCGTCATGACCAAGATGATCGACCGCAACACCACGATTCCGACCTCCAAGACCGAGATTTACTCCACGGCTGCCGACAACCAGACCTCCGTTGAGATCAACGTCCTGCAGGGCGAGCGCGAGATGGCTCGCGACAACAAGTCGCTCGGTCGCTTCCAGCTCTCCGGCATCCCCGCTGCCCGTCGTGGCGTGCCTCAGATCGAGGTCACCTTCGACATCGACGCCAACGGTATCGTCAAGGTTTCCGCTAAGGACCTGGGCACCGGCAAGCAGCAGCAGATCACCATCTCCGGCTCCACGGCCCTGTCCGACGACGAGGTCAAGCGCATGGTGAAGGACGCCGAGGCTCACGCCGAGGAGGACAAGCGCCAGAAGGACGAGGTTGAGACCCGCAACCAGACCGACTCGCTGGTCTACGCCACCGAGCAGACCATCGCCGAGCTGGGCGACAAGGTTCCCGCCGACACGAAGTCCGAGGTCGAGGCTGCCATCGCCAAGGCCAAGGAGGCCCTGAACGGCACCGACATCGACGCCATCCGCACCGCCGGCGAGGAGCTGCGCACCGCTTCCTACAAGCTCGCCGAGGTCGCTTACGGCGACGCCCAGGGTGCCGCCGCTGCCGGCCAGGCTGGCGCTGCAGGCGCCTCTGCCGCCAACGACGACGTGGTCGACGCCGACTACGAGGTCGTCGACGATGACAAGCAGGGCAAGTAATGATGCCCGCCGACGGAAACAAGCCCGAGACTCAGGGTGCCGACGAGGCGCTCCCCGTTGAGGAGATGCCCGTTGAGGCCCAGGTCATCGAGGCTGACGAGCAAGACGGCCAGCAGGTAGACGAGCAGGCCGTTGCCGACGCGGTCGACGAGGTCTTCTCGATGGCAGACATCGAGAAGGCGCGCGCCGACGCCGCTGCCGCCAACGACAAGTTCCTGCGTCTGCAGGCCGAGTGGGACAACTTCCGCAAGCGCACTGCACGCGAGCGTGAGGATGAGAAGGCTCGCGCCACGGAGGACCTCGTCATGAAGCTCCTCCCTGTGGTCGACGACATGGAGCGTTCTCTTGACCACGCCGCCCAGTCCAATCCGGAAGGCGCGTACGGCGAGTTCGTGAGCGGCGTTCGTGCCGTGTACGACAAGCTTATCGACGCCCTGCATCGCTCGGGCGTTGAGGCCATCGACCCGGCCGGCAAGCCGTTCGACATGAACGACCACCAGGCCATCGCCCAGGTGCCCGACCCCACGGTGCCCGACAACACCGTGAAGGACGTGTACCAGAAGGGGTATCGCATGGGCGGACGCGTCATCCGCACCGCGATGGTCACGGTTGCCAAGGGCGGCCCGGCCCAACCTGCGGCTACCGAGGAGTAGCGCAAGGCCGTAGGGCGTTGCGCTTCCAAGGAGACGCACCAACGTAAACGAGCAAAGGCCGCGCCGGAGAGTTCTTCCGACGCGGCCTTTGTCAAGCTCAAGAGGCATTTCTCAGAAGCGGCTCCATGCGCATCAGGTTCCGCTTCAGTCCTTAACGCGGGTTCTGATGCGCAAGGCGCACGGGGCCGACGTGTACTGGAGTACTCTAGGTCCCGCGCAACGCGGCGCATCAGGTTCCGCAACCTACTCTTGGAAGGAGGGTGTTCATCATGGCATCGACTCAGAAAACCTTATACGAAGTTCTGGGCGTCGACGAAAAGGCATCCGACGACGAAATCAAGAAGGCGTTCCGCAAGCTTGCCGTGAAGCTTCACCCTGACGCAGGCGGTGACGAAGAGGAGTTCAAGCAGGTCAGCCAGGCCTATGAGGTCCTCTCCGACCCCAAGAAGCGTGCGGAGTACGACAAGGCGCTCAAGTACGGCGCGTTCATGGGTGGAAACCCCGGCACCGGCGGCAGCTACAGCTACACGGGCGGGGCAGGTATGGACTGGCAGTCCATCATCGACTCCATCCTGCACGGTGAGGGCGCCTTTGGCACCGAGTGGGATCCGCAGACCACCGGTTTCGGTGGGTTCAACGGTTGGGGCCAGCCCCGTCCGCAGCGCGGCAGCGACCTGACCATGAGCGTGGAGGTCTCGTTCAAGGAGGCCTTGGAGGGCGTCTCGCGCAAGGTGAGCTACCGCATTCCCTCCACGGGTACGACTGAGACGCTCACCGTCAAGATTCCCGCAGGTGCCGTTGACGGCGGCAAGCTGCGCTACCGTGAACGCGGCGAGTATGGCTCGCAGGGCGGAGCCCGCGGCGACCTCGTGGTGACCACGCGCGTGGCGGCGCACCCCTTCTACACCCGCGACGGGGCCGACATCCATATGGACCTGCCTGTGAGTGTGTACGAGGCGTGCCTGGGTGCGGAGGTCGTTGTGCCTGCCCCCAACGGCAAGGACCTCAAGCTCAAGATTCCCGCCGGCACCCAGCCTGGCAAGGTTTTCAGGTTCAAGGGCATGGGCGCCCCCGACGTGAAGCACAAGGGCTCGACCGGCTCCTTCTACGTGAAGATCGCCCTTGCCGTGCCCCGCGACCTGACCGATGAGGAGCGCGAGGCACTCGAGCGCCTGCGCGACCATGACAAGCGTGACCCTCGCGGCGCGCTCAAGGATAAGAGGTAATCCAAGATGCCCTCGAGAAACGACGACGAGAGAAACCGCCCGCTGTACATGATCTCGGTTGCCGCCGAGCTCACCGGCATGCATCCCCAGACCCTGCGCATCTACGAGAGCAAGGGTCTGGTGAACCCGCGCCGCAGCTCGGGCAACACGCGCCTGTACTCACAGGCCGACATCGAGCGGCTCGACCTCATCGGTCGTCTGACCGACGAGGGCATCAACCTTGCCGGCGTTGTGCGCATCCTGGACATGAAGACCCAGATGGATGAGCGCGACGCCGAGATAGAGCAGCTGCGCGCCGAGATCAAGGAACTGCGCGAACAGGTCCACGAGTATCGGATGCGCGAGACCATCACCGCCCTCATGCCGTATGCCGAGGGCGGTAAGAGCCCGCTGGCGCTGCTGGCGGGAGTGTCCGACCTTGAGAAGAAGGATATGGGCACCGAGAAGGATGGGTGACACATATGAGGATTGACAAATTCGCAATGACCGCCCAGGCCGCTTTGCAGGAAGCCGTGGGCGTTGCCTCCGACATGGAGGCTTCAGAAGTTACAAGCCTTCACCTATTGAAGGCCCTGCTTGAGAGTTCTGAGCGCAACCTCGATGCCATCATCGAGCGCGTGGGCGCAGACCCCGCCCAGCTCAAGGCCGTCGTTGACGAGAAGCTGGCAAGCGAGCCCCGCGTGAGCGGCGGCTCTCAGGCCGGCATGAGCCAAGGGCTCATGCGCGTGCTCGACGCCTCGCAGAAGCTCGCCTCGAAGATGGGCGACTCGTTTGCCACCACCGAGCACCTGCTTATCGCGCTTGCGGGCGACAAGGGTGACGCCGGTCGCATCCTGAACGACGCCGGTGTGACGGCCAAGCGCGTGCAGGACGCCTATGAGCAGCTCCGTGGCGACTCGCGCGTGACCGATGCCGAGAGCAAGCCCCAGTTTGAGGCGCTCAAGCAGTATGGTCGCAACCTGACCGACCTGGCCCGCGAGGGCAAGCTCGACCCGGTCATCGGCCGTGTGGAGGAGATTCGCCACACGGTGCAGGTGCTTTCGCGCCGCACGAAGAACAACCCCGTGCTCATCGGTGAGCCTGGCACCGGCAAGACGGCTATCGTCGAGGGCCTTGCGCAGCGCATCGTTGCCGGCGACGTGCCTTCGACCCTGCGTGACCGCGAGCTCATCGAGCTTGATATGAGCGCCATGGTGGCAGGCGCCAAATACCGTGGCGAGTTCGAGGACCGTCTGAAGGCCGTGCTCAAGGAGGTCGCGGCAGCCGGCGGCAACGTCATCCTGTTCATCGACGAGCTGCACACCATCGTGGGCGCCGGCGCCTCGGGCGGTTCCATGGATGCTTCCAACATCCTGAAGCCCGCGCTTGCCCGTGGCGAGCTGCATGCCATCGGTGCCACGACGCTCGACGAGTACCGCAAGTACATCGAGAAAGATGCGGCTCTTGCCAGGCGTTTCCAGCCCGTCATGGTTGATCAGCCCACGGTGGAGGACACTATCTCCATTCTGCGCGGCATCAAGGAGAAGTACGAGATCCACCACGGCGTGCGTATCACCGACTCGGCTCTGGTGGCTGCAGCCCAGCTCTCCGACCGTTACATCACCGACCGTTTCCTGCCCGATAAGGCAATCGACCTGGTAGATGAGGCCGGCAGCCGCCTGAGGATGGAGCTCGACTCCATGCCCAGCGACATCGACGCACAGGAGCGCCAGCTCACTCAGATGCAGATCGAGGAGCAGGCGCTCATGAAGGAGGACGACGAGGCCAGCGCCGAGCGCCTGCAGACCTTGCGCCATGAGATCGCCGACGCCCGTGAGAAGCTTGACGCCGCCAAGGCAGCCTGGCAGAACGAGAAGGGCATCATCGACCTGGTGCAGCAGCTCAAGAGCCAGATTGATGAGGCCCGCAGCGAAGAGGAGCGCGCCACGCGTTCCGGCGACCTCATGCGTGCCTCCGAGCTGCGCTACTCCACGATCCCCAAGCTTGAGGCCGACTACCGCGACGCCGAGCAGCGCCTGCGCGCCAAGCAGGAGGCCGGTGCCAACCTCAAGGAGGAGGTCACCGCAGACGAGATCGCCGCTGTGGTGAGCGCCTGGACGGGCGTGCCCGTGTCGAAGATGATGCAAGGCGACATGGAGAAGCTCCGTCACCTCGAGGAGCACCTCAAGGAGCGCGTCATCGGTCAGGACGAGGCCGTCCACGCCGTGGCGAGCGCTGTGCGTCGTTCTCGTGCAGGCTTGTCTGACCCCGACCGTCCCCTGGGCAGCTTCCTGTTCATGGGCCCCACCGGCGTCGGCAAGACCGAGCTGGCAAAGGCGCTGGCAGAAGCTTTGTTCGATGACGAGCGCGCCATGGTGCGTATTGACATGAGCGAGTACATGGAGAAGTTCAGCGTGCAGCGCCTCATCGGTGCCCCTCCGGGATACGTGGGCTACGACGAGGGCGGTCAGCTCACCGAGGCAGTGCGCCGTCATCCCTACACCGTGGTGCTGCTCGACGAGCTTGAGAAGGCGCACCCCGACGTCTTCAATGTGCTGCTCCAGGTGCTCGACGACGGCAGGCTTACCGACGGCCAGGGTCGCGTGGTGAGCTTCAAGAACGCCATCATCATCATGACGAGCAACCTGGGTTCCCAGTTCATTCTGGAGACCACGGGCAAGGACGAGCTACAGCAGAAGATGCAAGAGGTGCTTAAGCAGGCCTTCCGCCCGGAGTTCGTCAACCGTATCGACGATGTGGTGTACTTCAACTCGCTGGGCTACGCCGACATCGAGCGCATTGTCGACCTGCAGCTTGACGACGTGCGCGAACGCCTTGCTCGCGAGCGTCTCAGCATGACCGTGACGCCCAGCGCCATGGACGCCCTTAGCCTGGGCGGCCTTGACCCTGCGTTCGGTGCCCGTCCGCTGCGTCGTCTCATCCAGAACAAGGTGGTCGACGGTATCGCGAACCTCATCATCGACGGCAAGCTCTCTGAGAACGACGTGGTGCGTGTCGACGTCGACAACGACGGCAACATCGTGGTCGTGAAGGACGAGGAGGCCTCGGCCAAGGCCCGCGCGCAGAGGGCGACCAGCCCCGAAGACGTCCCCGTCGAGCCCGACTCGGTCGAGTAGGGTGATGCAGAACCTCAGGCGCTGCGTTCCGCGATACCTAGAGTACTCCAGTACACGTCGGCATCGCGCGCCTTGCGCCTGAGAACCTGCGTTTTAGAGGATGCAGAACCTCACGCGCCGCGTTTTCCACGGGACTTGTCGCGAAGAACGCTCCATGCACGGAGCCTCATGTACTCCAGTAGGCCAAAGGCCCGCACCGCGCACGTCGGCATCGCGCGCCTTGCAGGCCAGAACCTGCGTTTTGAGCGATGCAAAACCTGCGCTTTTAAGTGCGGTGTTTGAGAGATAGATTGCGGGGCGCTGCTTGGAAGTATGCGGGCGGCGCCCCGCTTTGGTATGGTGCATGGGTATGACTTTGACGTACGGAAAGGGGCCCCATGGCCGAGACTGATGAAACAGCGGTGCGCCCGGACGACGGTCGCACGCCTGACGAGCGTGCGCGCTCTTTGGAACCCATGCTGACCGATTCCGATGTGCGCGTGCGTAAGAGCGCCGTCGTGGCTTTGGGGCGTATCAAGAGCCCGGTGTCCACCGAGCTGCTCTGCCGTGCACTGGAGGATGCCGAGGAGGGTGTGCGTGCCCTGGCCTGCCAGGCGCTTGCGCGCGAGGCCGACGCAGCGTGTGTGGGCGCGCTTTTGTCCCACCGCCATGACGAGTGCGCCGGTGTGCGTGCAGGTGTGCTGTGGGGCCTTGCCAACGTGGTGGCCCATGCGGGCCTCGCCGATGCGCAGCGTGCCGAACTCTTTACGCCTATCGCTGTCATGGCGTTCGACCCCGACGATGGTGTGCGCGCCGACGCCGCCGCCGTGCTGGGCACGCTGCGCGACGTCCGTGCGACCGATGCCCTCACCGTGCTTCTTGAAGACGATGTTGTCCGTGTGCGCGCAAACGCCTGCGCCGCTTTGGCTGCCACCGACGACGAGGCTGGCGAGAAGCTGCTGCTTGAGCGCTTGTCTCAGGCAGGGGAGGACGCACTCGTGAAGGTGTCGGCGCTCGACGCCCTTGCCCGCCGCTGCGAGCGTAACGAGGGTGTGGGGGAGCGCGTGCTGTCTGCCCTGCTAGTTTGTTCTACCGACTCTGACTTGGATGTTTCTTCCACAGCGGTGTGGGCCCTCGGCTTTGCTTGCGGGGCGCAGAGCGCTTCGCGTGACCAGGTGCAGGCGGTGCTCGAGGGCGCCCTTGCCGGCGAGGCCGAGTGGGGGGCTCGCTATGCGGTGGAGAGCCTAGCGCGCATCCATGACGACAAGGCCCATGCGACTCTCGCGGCCTTCGATGCCTCCACTTCTGCGCTCCCCGACATTCTCGCCCCTCTCGTGGCGCAGGCGCTCGCCACGTTCGAGTAGGAGGGCATTCAGCGCGGTCCGTCGTACTACCATAGCGCGCTGCCATAGGTCAGTCCGTGCGGTGTGATTCCATGTGTGGATTCATGCTCGGGTTGCGTTGACCTCCAGTTTCGCATACGCGCTTCTTTTGCGCCGTCTGACGGGTACAATGTCAGGCGGCGTTTTTGATAACCGTCAAGTGTGTATGAGACCAAAGGGAGTATGGATATGGCAAAGCCCGAACCTTCGATGGATGCCTGGCTCAAAGAGGCCAAGGCCGACCCCAAGGCCGCCCAGTGCGGCATGTTCCTTACGCACAACGGCGTGGTGCGCATCACGCCCAAGCAGCAGGTGCGCGAGGGTGTTGAGGGTCTGGGCGAGGTCGCCCAGGTTGAGTTCTCTTACGATGCCGAGGGCGTGGCCGCCGCTGAGAAGGAGGCTCTCAGCTGGCCTGGCGTGTACTACGTCCGCACGTGGCTTAACGAGGGCGCCCTCAACGTGGGTGACTCCATCATGTACGTCATGATCGGCGCCGACATTCGCCCGCGCTGCATCGACGCGCTCAACAAGCTGGTGGGGAAAATCAAGAACGACCTCGTTGTCGAAAAGGAAATCTACGCGTAGAGGTTGCAGAACCTGATGCGCGGCGTTCCTCGGGTTGAATAAAGCCCTTCTTACAGGACAGACGTGCGTGGAAGGAGGGTTTCCGAAGCCTGCCCCCCGCAGTGAGGGCAAGGGAAGGGGCACAAGGCGCGAAGCGCCCCGTGCCCCGGTTTCCCGCTGCCCTCGGTACGAGGACTTGGGCAGGCGTAGGATACCCTCCTTCCCTCAAGCGCTCGTTAATCCTGTTCTTTTTCCTGGCAGGCGGGGCAGTAGCCGTCGAACTGCAGGGTGTGGCTTACCACGCGGTAGCCGCTGGCGGCGCTGGCGGTCTCCTCAATGCCTGCGAGTATGGGAATCATGACGTCGTCGACCTTGCCGCACCCCAGGCACCGCACGTGATAGTGGAAGAACGCGGTGTGGTCGAAGTGGTCGGCGCCGTTGTTGATCTTCACACGGCTGATGGCACCTTCGTCGGAGAGCATGTTGAGCGTGCGATACACCGTTGCCTTGCTGATGCTGGGGTGCTCCTCGTGCACGGCGGCATACACCTCGTCGACGGTGGGGTGGTTCGCCAAGTGTCGCAGCTCGGCCTCGATGACGCTGCGCTGTACGGTGTTTCTTGCTGGCATACGTCCTCCTGGAAAGCCGCTTGAGATAATTAGTAATTAATCTCAATAAGGATACAACATCAAAGTAGTATTTTCAAGATTTCGCGCCTTGAAAGCTGTGCCATTTGCTGGCGGCAGACAGAGACGGCTCGTTAGCCCATCACAAGCACGAGCACGGGGATGGTCACAAGCGACAGCAGCGTGGTCCAGAAGGTGCCGCGCAGTACGGTGGGGGTGTCGGCGTCGTATTTCTGACACAGCATCGTGCCCACGTTTGCCACGGGCATGGCCGTGGTGACCACGAGGATGCCCAAGATGAGCGGGTCGTCCACAATGAGGCTGAGCACAACCCAGTTGAGCAGGGGCATGAGCACGAGCCTGGCCGCGCAGCTGGCCCACAGACGCGCGTCTCCCACAAGCTCGCGCGGGGCAAGGTTGCCCAGCTGCGATCCCACGACGAGCAGGGCGGCCGGCGTGGTCATGGCGCCGAGCGTGTCGAGCGCCGAGCCGATCACGGGCACGTTGTGGATGCCCAGAAGCGCCAGCACGATGGCCACGCAGCATGACAGGATAGTGGGCGTGCAAAAGGTGCGCCACGTGACTTTCTCCATGCCCTGGCCCTGTGCGTCGCTGGCGATGAACCAGGCGCCCACCGTGAAGCACAGGAAGTTAAAGGGCAGGTTGAAGATGGCGGCGTAGATGAGCGCGTCGCTGCCCCAGATTGCCGAGATGACAGGGAAGCCTAGGAACCCGACGTTTCCGAACACCATCATGAAGCGCAGGACACCGCGCTTGCCGATGGGTGCGCGCATAAGGGCGGTGACAACCAGGGCGACCACAATCATGAGTGCATAAGCCACGCATGAGTAGAGGAAGGCCGCCACGATGTCCGTGCGGCCGGGCAGCTGGGTGGAGTTGAGCACCGACCCCACGATCATGGCGGGAAGCGTGACCGACAGCACCAGGTTGGAGAGGCCTTTGTCAAAAGCTGCCGTTGTGAGGTGCGCTTTCTTGCAGCCGTATCCTGTGCCGATGATGAGGAAGAGCACGACCATCTGAGTGAAGATGCCGAGGGTGTCCGTGTTCACGCGGGAGCCTTTCGATGTTGTGGTGGGCGCCTAAGTGTAAGAAAGCTTCACAGTGCATGCACTTTGGCGGGCAAAAGGATGCAAAAAGCCATGTGAACGGCACAAATAGAGTATTGGAGCGTTAAAAATGCATTAACGGTGATGTCAGCGGCGGTCTTTTCTCATAAACTTGCATCCAGACAGCGCACAACAATGAGCAAGGTCATATGGTTTCATGTGCTGCCGTACGAGTCCGTCTATTCTCGTTGGCATTCCAAACATTATGAAAAGGAGCGCTCAAGATGAAGAAGGTTTCCAGGAAAGAGTTCCTCGCCCTGGCCGGTGTCGCCGGCATGTCGCTCGTCCTTGCCGGTTGCGGTGAGACCGCCGAGCCCGCCAAGACCGAGGAGAAGACCGACGACGCCGCCAAGACCGAGGCTGCCGACACTGACACCAAGGCCTCTGGCGACAAGACCGCCGACCTGCGCTTCATCACCGGTGGCGAGTCGGGCACCTACTACGCCTTCGGTTCCGTCATCTCCCAGCACGCCACCAACAACACCGACATCAAGGTGACCGCCCTCGTGGGCAACGGCTCGCAGGCCAACGTCATCGCCATCGAGGACGGCGACGCCGAGCTCGCCTTCTGCCAGTCCGACGTCATGGCCTACGCCTACGCCGGCACGAACCTCTTCGCGACGGACGGCGCCGTCGACTGCTTCTCCACCGTTGCAGCACTCTACCAGGAGACCGTCCAGATCGTCACCTGCGACCCCGAGATCAAGACCGTCGCCGACCTCAAGGGCAAGAACGTCTCCATCGGTTCCGCCGGCTCGGGCGTGTACTTCAACGCCATCGACGTCCTGGGCGCCTACGGCCTCACCGAGGACGACATCACGCCCACCTACCAGTCGTTCGGTGACTCCGCCGACGCCCTCAAGGACGGCAAGATCGATGCCGCCTTCATCGTCGCCGGTGCTCCCACCACGGCCATCACCGACCTCTCCACGTCCAAGACCGCTTATCTCGTCTCCCTGGACGAGGAGCACGTCTCCGGCCTGCTCGAGACCTCTGAGTACTACCAGGCTGCCACCATCCCGGCCGGCACCTACGCGGGTGTTGACGAGGACGTCACCACGGTCGCTGTGAGCGCAGTCATCATCGCCGCCGACACCGTTTCTGAGGATGCCATCTACACGCTGTGCGCCGACATCTTCGACAACGCCGCCGACCTTACCGACAGCCATGCCAAGTACGCTGAGCTCAGCGTTGAGAACGGCGCCTCCATCACGTCCGTGCCGTATCACCCCGGCGCGGCAAAGTACTTCAAGGAGAAGGGCTTCGAGGTAGAGACGAAGTAACTTCGCCTTCTCCCAATTCTCCTTGCGCTACAATCGGAAGTCGCTGCGGTCGTCTCTGACTGCGGCGACTTCCCTTGCGTTTTATGACCTATCCGTTTTCACACTCTTGGAGGTGTAAACAAGTGGCAGATTCCAGCCAGACCGCCCTTCCTGCCGAGGAAATGCAGACTGATGTCGACGCGGTAATGAAGAAGTACGACCGCGAGTCGAATACACGCGTGTGGCAGGGCATCCCCAAGACCATTGTCGGCTGCATCATGGCGGCGTTCTCCGTGTACTGCCTGTACATGACGCTCTTCAGCACCGTGTTGCCCGAGACGCGCCTGTCGCTGTTCCTGGGCTGCATCATCATCATCGGCTTCTTGATTTACCCGGCCGACAAGCACCATGTCAAGCCCAACCGCATCCCGTGGTACGACATCGTTCTCATGGTGCTGGGCGCAGGCTCGTTCTTCTACTTTGCGTTCAACGCCTACGACATCATCATGATGAACAACCGCATCGACCTGCCGCTCATCGTGATGGGCGTCGTGGGCATCCTCGTGCTGTTCGAGCTGTGCCGTCGCTGCGTGGGTATCCCGATTCTCATCGTGGTTGCCGCCCTGCTCATCTACGTCGTGGTTTGGCGCAGCGGCTACAACTCCGACCCGTTCAAGATGTTCCAGTACATCATCAGCCGCCTGTTCTACAGCGTGAACGGTGTCATCGGCACGCCCATCAACGTGTGCTACACCTACATCGTGCTCTTCATCATCTTCGGCGCGTTCCTGGAGCGCACGGGCATCGCCAATTTCTTCATCTCCCTGGCCAACCGCCTTGCTGGCTGGTCGAGCGGCGGCCCCGCAAAGGTGGCTGTCATCTCGAGCGCCCTGTGCGGCATGGTGAGCGGCTCCTCGGTGGGCAACACCGTCACCACGGGCTCCGTCACCATCCCCATGATGAAGAAGACCGGCTTCAAGCCTGAGTTCGCCGGCGCCGTTGAGGCAGCATCTTCCACCGGTGGCCAGATCATGCCCCCCATCATGGGCGCGGCGGCGTTCCTCATGGCCGAATACATGGGCATTCCCTACATCGACGTTGCGGCTAAGGCTATCCTGCCCGCCGTGCTGTACTTCGCCGGCACCTTCATCACCGTGCACCTCGAGGCCAAGAAGCTCGGGCTCAAGGGCCTTTCGCGTGAGGACCTGCCTACCTGGCGTTATCTGGGCAAGAACTGCTACCTGCTGCTGCCGCTTGTGCTGCTCGTGTGGCTCGTCGCGTCAGGTGCCCGCACCATGGCCTGGTCTGCCGCCATCTCCATTTTCGCCGCCTTCCTCATCGGGTATGTCAATTTCTTCCTGAACAACCTGCATGAGCGCGAAGAGGGCCAGACGATTTGCCAGGTGTTTGCCGAGACCACGATGTTTGCCTTGAAGCAGGCCTTTGAGGCCTTCCAGGCCGGTGCCAAGAGCGCCGTGTCGGTGGGCGTTGCCTGCGCCATGGCCGGCCTTATCGCTGGCTGCATCACGCTGACCGGTCTTGCCTCCGTGCTCATCAACGGCATCGTCGCCATCGCCGGCGACGCCACCATCCTGGGTCTGCTGCTCACCATGGTGTGCTGCATCGTTCTGGGCATGGGTGTTCCCACCACGGCCAACTATTGCATCATGGCCTCCACGTGCGCGCCCATCCTCATTCAGCTGGGCATCCCCGTGATTGCCGCGCACTTCTTCGTCTTCTACTTCGGCATCGTGGCCGACATCACGCCGCCTGTGGCTTTGGCCGCCTACGCCGGCAGCGCAATCGCCAAGTCCAAGCCGATGAAGACCGCCGTCAACGCCACGAAGCTTGCCATTGCGGCGTTCATCGTGCCTTACATCTTCGCCTTCAACCCGATCATGCTCTTCGAGGGCGACGCGTCGGTGTTTGAGATGGCGCTCGTGTGTGTCACCGCCCTGCTCGGCCTCTTCTGCATCGCGGCGGCCCTCAACGGCCATCTCTTCAAGAAGATCAACCCCGTGCTGCGCATTGCGCTTGTCGTCGGCGGTCTGTGCGCCATGATTCCCGGCATTGCAAGCGATGTCGTCGGCATCGCCGTCGCCGTGGCCGTCGTTGCCTTCCAGTACCTCACGGCAAAGAAGAAGGAAGCCCTGCCTGCAGCGTAAGGCACGCCTGCAGCAAACTGGACGTTTGTTTGAGAAGGGCCCGGGGATGGCATCCTCGGGCCCTTTTGCGTGCGGGGTGCGAAGCCGCTGTGATGCTTGGTTTCTACCAGGTGACGCGTCGTATTTGCGCCTTGAGAAGGACGTGCGGGGTCGTATCATGGTGTCCGTCACTGATTGAGCACCTGGA
>Ga0129308_1001053_pt1 | contig 32657 bp, 28 predicted proteins | sample L827metagenome_FD_94440 | JGI IMG/M metagenome (GOLD analysis project Ga0129308, IMG submission 94440) | Ring-tailed lemur group fecal microbial communities from Wisconsin, USA - L827 metagenome | ecosystem: Host-associated > Mammals > Digestive system > Large intestine > Fecal | place: USA...
AGTTCTACTGCTTTCATCTTCTCTTCAATTGTAAATTCCTTTTTACCCATAGAAAAACACTCCCCATAGTGTAGTCTCGAAATTTTTGTTTTTTCGAGTGTCTACTCTATAGGGAGCATATCACATATGGCGTTCCGGGCCGCTTTTTCTCCGGCTGTGTTTTTTATAACACAGGAAATATCGTCCATTTATATTTCGACCACCCACCCAAAGGGATCATCCTTTTTGCCAGTCTGGATGCCGTAGATCTCATCGTACAGCTTCTGGGAGAGAGTACCGATCTCGTTGTTGTTGATGGTCACGCTCTTGTCTTTCCAGATCAGCTCGCCCACGGGGGAGATGACGGCGGCCGTTCCCGTGGCGAAAACCTCGGTCAGATTGCCGGCCTCGTGGGCCTGGAAGATCTCAGAGAGCAGAAGCTTGCGCTCCGTCACCTTCATGCCCCAGTGGCGCAGCAGGGTGAGAACGGAATCTCTGGTGATACCCGGCAGGATGGTGCCGTCCAGGGGGGCGGTGATGATCTCGTCGCCGATCATGAAAAAGGCGTTGGAGGTTCCGATCTCCTCCACATATCTCCTCTCCACGCCGTCCAGCCACAGAACCTGGGAACAGCCCTTGTCATGGGCCTTCTCCTGCGCCTTCAGCGCGCCGGCGTAGTTGCCGCCTACCTTGGCGTAGCCGGTGCCTCCCGGCGCAGCGCGGACGTATTCATCCTCGACGAAGATGCGGGTTGGAGCCAGACCGTTCTCATAATAGGAACCGGAAGGCGAGGCGATGATCACGTACAGGAACTCGTCGGAGGGCCGCACGCCCAGGAAAGGCTCGCTGGCAATGATGAAGGGGCGCAGATAGAGGGAGGTGCCGTCGGCCTCGGGCACCCAGTCCTTCTCTACAGCCACCAGAGCTTTGATGGCCGCTACCTGAAGGTCTTCGTCCAGATCGGGAATGCACATTCTCTCGTTGGTGCGCCGGGTCCTCTTGGCGTTCATGTCGGGGCGGAACAGCAGCGTGCGGCCGTCGGCAGCGCGGTAAGCCTTCAGCCCCTCAAACATTTCCTGAGCGTAGTGGAACACAGCCGCTGCCGGATCCAGACACAGGGGCTGATAGGGAACGATACGGCCGTCGTACCAGCCTTTTCCCGTCTTGTAATTCATGAGAAACATGTGATCGCTGAAGTGATTTCCGAATCCCAGCTTATCGGGATCGGGCTTTGTCTTCGGATTCTGGTTTTTTTCAATTGTGAATTCGAAACTCATTATTATTTCCTCCTTGGTCTGTCGGGCGACCCTGCCGCTATGGCGGCCGCCGGTATATATTGTTTCAGTTATTCAGTCCAGGCAGTGAGAGCCGGTTTGTTTTTCGCCAACAGTGCGGCTTTCGCGCCTGTAAAGATCTTTTCAGCCAGAACTTTCTCCACGGTCTCGTACCTGACGACGGCGGTCTTTTTTATTATGGCGCCAAGCATTACGATATTTGATGATTTCGCATTTCCGATCTTTTCGGCCAGACCGGCAGCGTCCACGGGGATCACGTTCACATCGCTGCGCCGGGGACTCTCGCGGATCAGGGAAGAGTTGAGAAAAATATTTCCTCCGGCCACCACAGCGCTTTCAAATTTCAGGAGAGAAGGCAGATTCATGGCCATCAGATCTGTGACGGAGTCCGCCAGCGGACAGGCGATGGGATCGTCGGAGACGATGACGGTACAGTTCGCTGTGCCGCCGCGCATTTCGGGACCGTAGGAAGGCAGAAAAGTTACGTGTTTTTCTTCATACATTGCCGCGTAGGAGATGATCTGACCGATCAGGAGAACGCCCTGACCGCCGAAGCCTGCAAGGATCAGTTTTCGGGTACTCATTTATTTCACCTCCTCGGGGCATCTGAAATTACCCAGCGGATAGTAGGGGATCATATTTTCGCGAAGCCATGCCTGGGCCTTTACCGGCGTCATTCCCCAGTTGGTGGGACAGGTGGACAGGATCTCAACAAAGCTGAATCCCAGCCGCTTTTCCTGCACGTCCAGAGCCTTTACAATGGCCTTCTTTGCACTGCGAATGTGAGCGGGGGAATCCAGAGCCACCCGTTCCACGAAGACGGCCCCGTCGATGGTGGAGAGCATTTCCGCCACTCTCAGAGGCATTCCGGAGATTTCTTTTTTTCGGCCGTCAACGCTGGTGGTCGTCTTCTGGCCCAGCAGCGTGGTGGGGGCCATCTGCCCGCCGGTCATGCCGTAGATGGCGTTGTTGATAAAGAATGTGGTGAATTTTTCACCGCGGAGGGCGGCGTGGACGATCTCTCCGGCCCCAATGGAGGCCAGGTCGCCGTCTCCCTGATAAGTGAACACATATTTTTCCGGCCAGGCCCGGCGGATCCCTGCCGCCACAGCTGGGGCTCTTCCGTGGGCCGCCTCGCAGGAGTCCACGTTGAAGTACTGGTGCGCGGTGACGCTGCAGCCGATGGGACATACGCCTATGGTGTCCCCCAGGGCGTTTCGCTCATCGAGAGATTCCATGATAAGACGGTGGGCAATGCCGTGGGTACAACCGGGGCAGTAGTGGGTATCCTGCTCCCGCATCCCCTTTGTATACTCAAAAATAGGTTTCATCGATATCCATCCCTTTCCATTAAGAGTGAGTGAGAACGGACTATTGATACTGACTCAGAAGCTCTTCCGCCCTGGCGGCAAGCTCCGCCGGGGTGAAGACCATGCCGCCGGACCGCTGGATCAGCCGAACCGGCTTGCGTCCCTTCACAGCCAGCTCTACGTCCTCGATCATCTGCCCCATGGAGAGCTCGGCGGAGACGATCAGCTTTGTGGAAGAGTGGTCGATCTGTTCGAAGGCATGGTAGGGGAAGGGCCACAGGGTGATAGGGCGGATCATGCCGGCCCTGATCCCCCGCTGTCCCAGCAGCCGGATGGCCTCCGAGGCGATACGGGACACCGTGCCGAAGGCGGTGAAGACGATTTCCGCGCCCTCCAGGTCCACCGACTGATATTCTGGAAGTTCTTGTTTCATGCGCTGATATTTTTCATCCAGCCGGATATTTTGGTCCTCCAGCTGCTGCGGGTCCAGCCACAGAGAGCGGACTACATTGCGGTCTCTGACGCCGCCGCTGCCGGTCAGCGCCCAGGGTTTTTCCACGGCGATCTCCGAAGCCGAGGATTGACGGCGGATCTGGGGAATGACCACAGGCTCCATCATCTGTCCCATCATGCCGTCGGCCAGCACGATGACAGGGTTGCGGTAATGATCCGCGGTGTCGAAGGCACGGATGATAAGGTCCACAGCCTCCTGAATGCAGTACGGGGCGTAGACCACGATATGATAGTCCCCGTTGCCGCCGCCCCGGGTCACCTGGCGGTAATCCGCCTGGCCGGGCTGGATGCCGCCGATTCCCGGGCCGCCCCGGGAGACGTTGACGGCCACCAGGGGCAGTTCGGCTGAGGCAATGAAGGAGAAACCTTCCTGCATGAGGGCGATCCCGGGGGAGGCGGAGGAAACCATGGCTTTCTTTCCCGCGCAGGCTCCGCCGTAGGCCATGTTGATGGCGGCAAGTTCGCTTTCCGCCTGAGCAAAGGTACCGCCAGCCTTTCCCAACTCCCGGGACATGTACTCTGTCAGTTCGTTCTGAGGGGTAATGGGATAGCCGAAATACAGATCGCAGCCGGCTTGAATAGCGGCGGCTCCAAAGGCCTCGTTGCCCTTCATCAATACTTTTTCGTTCATATGTATCACTCCTTACTCCGCGTCTATACGGATGACGCCGTCGGGGCAGCTAAGCGCGCAGCTGCAGCAGCCAATACACTGATCCTGATCGGTGACGCCCACCGGATGATATCCTTTTGTATTGATAGTATCCCGCAGCGCTAGAATGTTCTTGGGACAGACAGAAATGCAGAGCTCGCAGCCCTTGCATTTATCTTCCCGAAAGGTAACGGTAAAGTGGGTCATAAGATAAACCTCCTGTTCAGTCCACGATAGTGTCCAGCCAATCCTCACGCATGAGCAGCCGGTCAAAAGGAAAGAAAGAGTTGAGCTTTGCCTGAAATTTCCGGTCGGTTACGTCTGTCTCCAGCTCTGTCGATCGGCAGACCACTTCAGGTATGAGAGCCTGGGGACAGAGCGTATAGCGAAGGGGAATCCCAAGAGCATCGCCGAGGGACTGACAAAGGGCCAGCCCCTTTAATATATCGTCGGCGGTGGTGTCGCGCAGCATGTGTGTATTGCAGATCAGGCCGGAAACAGGGAGAGATAATTCCATTTCAATCCTTCTGATGTGGGCGCATGCGCCCTCCGTCGTACCTGTTTCCGGTCTGTTTGCATTGATCACGCACAGTATCTCGCAGTCTGGCCCGCTGAAGTATTTGTCGAACTGTACCAGCACCCGGGCCCCTGTGTCATCACCGCCCGCATCGACGACGGCCCTCGTCAGCGGGTCTTCCAGGGGTGCGCGAATGGAGGCGGTCACGGCGGGCAGATCTGCGGTGATGTCGAGATGATAGGTGTTGCTGTAAACAGCGATCCCTCGCTCCTCCAGATATGCCTGCCGCTGCCGGCTCCGAAAATAAGGGTTAGCTATGTCCAGATCGATCAGCGCGGTCTTCTGACCGCCGCGGGCCAGGGCCACCGCGTATTGCAGAGCAAATTCCGTCTTTCCGCTGCCATAGTGGCCGGCGATGACCGTAATTCGCTTTCCGCCAAGTAAAGTTGTCACAGCCGCATCCGGCGGCGGTAGGGTGAAATTGGTACCTGCCATGTGCATATTGATCACCTCTTATTGCTGTTTCGCCATATCTTCATTTTATTGGCTTCTCGGATCAACTCCTCACGGAAATCGGGGTGGGCCAGGGAGATGATGCGCTCCGCACGTTCCCAGACGGTGCGCCCAGCCAGATTTTGCACGCCCCATTCCGTAACGAGGTAAAAGGCCTGACTTCTGGGATCTGTTACGATGCCTCCAGGGGCCAGGGTGGGAACGATGCGGGATCTTACCCGGTTTTCCTTTTTGTCAAAATAGGTGGACGACATACAGATAAAGCCTTGCCCTCCCCGTGACATAAAGGAACCGGTGACGAAGTCCAGCTGACCGCCGGAGCCGCTGATCTGGCGGACTCCCGAAGATTCGGAGCAGATCTGGCCGAACAGGTCCGCCTCCACGCAGTTGTTGATGGCCACCAGATCGTCATGGCCTGCCATGACCGCCGGCGAATTGACATAGTCCACAGGACAGCCGCAGAGGTCAGGGTTTTCGTGGAGCCATCGGAACAGCCGGTCGGTCCCCAGACACAGAGACCAGACGGCCCGCCCGGGATCTACGGTCTTTCGTTTATTTGTCAGTTTTCCGGCCTCGAACATATCGAGATAGGAATCGCACAACATCTCGGTGTGAGCTCCCAGGTCCCTGATATCGGACTGGGCGATCATAGCGCCGATGGCCACCGGCATTCCGCCGATGCCCAGCTGAATCGTGGAGCCGTCGCGGATGCGGGGCACGATGAGCGAAGCCACGGCCCGGTCGGCGTCCGACAGCGGCGCCGGAGACAGCTCCGGCAGAGGGCTGTGCGCTCCTTCGATAATCGCGTCCACTTCGGAAATGTGAATGCATTCGTCAAAACCGCCCATAGCCCAGGGAAGATTTTCATCTACCTCCAGAATGACCTTCTTTGCTTTTTTCAGGATAGCGCTGCCGGCGGATACAGTCAGGGACAGATTAAAATAACCGTCCTTGTTCATAGGCGTTACGGCCAGACAGGCCACGTCCACATCCAGCCATCTCCTGTAATACTCGGGGAGATTGCGGTAGGTCATGGGCATATAGCTGCATTGGCCTTTGTCATAGTAGCGGCGTTCTATGCCGCTGAAATGCCAGCTGTTGTAATTGAAGCTTTCCTGATCTGGATCCTGCTCCACGATCTGCAGGGGCCGCAGAGACAGGCCGCCGCGAATTTTTACGTCGGACAGCGCGCCCTTTCGCAGGGCGAGAGCTCCGTCGAACAGTTCGGGAATATTGGAATTCATTCCGAAATCTACCCAGTCGCCGGATGATACAAGCCCAGCGGCTTCCTGGGGAGAGACGAGTTTGCTTTTATATTCGTTTAGATAGCTCATTTCGCTGTTCCTCCGTTATATGACTGCAGGGACAGGGCCTTGTAGCGTTCGTATTTCTCTTTGGCTTCCGCGTCCGCCTGGGCGAAGAGCTCTCTGGCGTTCTCCGGGAAGGTCAGCTCCAGCGAGGAATACCGGACCTCGCCTTTGAGAAATTCCAAATAGTCCAGGGTGGGCTCCTTTGAGTCCAGGATAAAGGGGCGTTCCTTCCTGTCGGGATTGTAACGGTACAGATGCCAGTAGCCCGCGTCCACAGCCCGTTTCATCTCGCGCTGCACCGTTTTCATGCCGGCTTTTATGCCGTGGTTGACGCAGGGAGCGTAGGCGATGACCAGGGAGGGTCCCCTGTACCTCTGGGCTTCGTCCAGAGCCTTCAGCAGCTGGACCGGGTCGGCGCCCATGGATACCTGCGCTACGTAGACGTTGCCGTAGCTCATCATGAGCATGCCAAGATCTTTTTTGCGGCTCTTTTTTCCGGAGGCGGCGAATTGTGCCACCGCACCCAGGGGCGTGGCCTTGGAGGACTGGCCGCCGGTGTTGGAATAGACCTCCGTGTCGACTACGAGGACGTTGAGGTCCTCTCCGGAGGAGAAGACGTGGTCCAGGCCCCCGAAGCCGATATCGTATGCCCAGCCGTCGCCGCCGACCATCCAGACGGTCTTTTTCGCCAGCTGGTCCTGATGACGCAGGAGAAAGGCGGCGGCGTCTGCGTCCGCTCCGGTGAGCCGCGCGTGCTTCAGGGCGGAGACGAGCCGCAGACCCGACTGGCGGGAGCTTTCCAGATCGTCAAAGTGGTCCAGCCAGTCTTTCAGCGCTGCTCTCAATTCGCTGTGGGATCCGTCGCCGTTCTCCGGGCTTGTGAAACCGCCGGCTGCGGACAGCAGCGTCTCCGCCTTCATGCGCACCGCGTTCCGCTGCTGATTTATGGCCATAAACATGCCCAGACTGAACTCGGCGTTGTTTTCAAAGAGGGAGTTGGACCAGGCCGGTCCGCGGCCGGTTTGATCCGTAGTGTAGGGCACGCAGGGCATGGCTGCGCCCCAGGCCTGGGAACAGCCGGTCCCGTTGGCGATATACATTTTATCGCCGAACATTTGAGTCAGCAGTTTTATGTAAGGCGTTTCGCCGCAGCCGGCGCAGGCGCCTGAGAACTCCAGAAGAGGCTGACGGAACTGGCTGCCCTTTACATTCGTGAAATTTATGGCTTCCGCCTTCTCCGATAGGGTGAGAGCAAACGTCCAGTGATCCGGCCGCGGAGGAATTTCCGAGACGGGCCGCATGTGGAGAGCGCCGCCCTTTGCGGGGCAGACGTCGGCGCAGTTTCCGCAGCTGGTACAGTCAGCGGCGGAAAGCTGGAGGGTATAGCGGTACGACGTCGTGGAACCGCCTTTGGCGGGCCGGGTTAAAAAGCCGGCCGGCGCCATAGCCGCGTCTTCTTCACTTAACAGGAAGGGACGGATGGCCGCGTGGGGACATACCAGCGAGCACCGGTTGCACTGCAGGCAGGCGTCCGGATCCCACAGGGGCAGGTGTGTGGCGATGCCGCGCTTTTCGTAGGCGGAGGTACCCGGCGGCATGGTGCCGTCCTCAAGTCCCACAAAGGCGCTGACCGGGAGGTCGTCACCCTTCTGAGCGTTGATCGGTTCAAGGATACGTTCGATGATAGCGGGTTTTGCGGGCTTTTGCGCTTCAGCGCCGCTGGGAGTCTCCTGCTCTTCCACGGCGTGACGCCAAGAAGCCGGAACCTTCACTTCCATAAGAGCGGAAGCGCCTCTGTCGATGGCGGCCATGTTCTTATCCACCACATCCTGCCCTTTTTTGCCGTAGGAGCGGACGACCCCCTCTTTCATATACTGGATCGCCTCTTCCGGATCGATGATGGACGCGATCTGAAAGAAGGCTGCCTGCAGGATCATGTTGGAGTGACCGCCCAGGCCCAGTTCCTCCGCCGCCTTTGCGGCGTCGATGATATAAAAGCGGACGTCCTTTTCCGCCAGACTGCGTTTTACGGCGGCGGGAAGTTTGTGCTCCAGCTGTTCCTCCGTCCAGTCGCAGTTCAGGAGGAAGGCGCCGCCGTTTTTCAGCTCGGACAGGATATCGTATTTCTGCAGATAGGTCTGATTGTGACAGGCGATAAAGTCCGCGCGCTTGACCAGACTGGTGCTCAGGATAGGCGCTGTTCCGAAGCGAAGATGAGACTTTGTGACTCCGAAGGACTTTTTCGTATCGTATTCAAAATAAGCCTGGGTGTACATGTCGGTGTGCTCGCCAATGATTTTAATCGAGTTTTTATTTGCTCCCACGGTGCCGTCTGAGCCCAGCCCCCAGAATTTACAGTTGCGGACCGCGGGGTTTTCCAGCGTGTAGCCGGCGGGTTCATCCAGAGAAAGGCCGGTAACATCGTCGGTAATGCCGATGACAAAGTTATTCTTTGGCGAGTCACAGGCCAAATTATCGTAGACCGCTTTGATCTGAGCCGGCGTGGTGTCTTTGGAAGAAAGGCCATATCTGCCGCCGCAGATAAAAGGCGCGTTGGAATGGTTGGCCCAGACAGCGCAGACATCCTCACATAAGGGCTCGCAGGGCGCGCCCAATTCTTTGACGCGGTCCAGTACCGCAATTCGTTCCACCGACTCCGGGATGGCGGCCAGCATGTGCGCCGGGGAAAAGGGCCGATACAGGTGGACCTGAAGGAAACCTACCTTTTCCCCTCGGCGGTTCAGATCCTCCACGGTCTCACGAATCGTTCCGCTGACTGAGCCCATGGCGATAATAAGCCGCCGGGCGTCCGGAGCGCCGTAATAATCAAACAGATGATATTCCCTACCTGTGAGCCCACCGATCTTTTGCATATAAGACTCCACAATATCGGGGAGATTCCGGTAAAATCCGTTGTTGGCCTCGCGCACCTGAAAGTAGACGTCAGGGTTTTGAACGGTACTTCGCATGACAGGATGTTCCGGGTTCAGAGCCCTCCTGCGAAAGGCTTCCACGGCGTCCATATTCAGCAGGGAACGGAAATCCTCGTAGTCGATACATTCTATTTTCTGGATCTCATGGGAGGTGCGAAAGCCGTCGAAGAAGTGGAGGAAGGGGATGCTGCCTTCGATAGCCGCCAGATGTGCCACTCCCGTCAGGTCCATGACTTCCTGCACGCTGCCTGTGGACAGCATGGCAAAGCCGGTCTGACGACAGTTCATGACGTCCGAGTGGTCGCCAAATATGGAAAAGGCGTGGGTGCCCACGGTGCGGGACGCCACATGGAGCACTCCGGGGTGACGCTGACCGGATATGCGGTGCATGGCGGGGATCATAAGCATGAGACCCTGGGAGGCTGTGTAGGACGTGGCGAGAGCGCCGGCTTCAAGAGCACCGTGAACGGCGCCAGCAGCTCCGGCCTCCGACTGCATCTCAACCAGATTGACAGTCTGGCCGAACAGATTTTTCCGGCCGGCCGCAGCCCACTCGTCCGTCAGCTCGGCCATCGGCGAGGAGGGTGTGATCGGATAGATCGCGGCCACCTCTGTAAACGCGTAAGCGACATACGCCGCCGCTTCGTTTCCGTCCATTGTCTTTGTATGTTTCATTCCAAAACACCTCCTGGGTATCAATGCGTCAGAATACTAAAATAAAATTCAGATGGATTTTTTTCACTTTTAGAGTACAACGAAAAAAAAACGTTGTCAAAGCATTTTTGTTTGTGAAAATCAAAAAAACGCATATTTTTTATGTTTTTTTGTGTTGCAGAAACAAAACGATTGTTCAAATTCACAAATTATTCAGACTAATACAAATAATCGGCGACTGGATGAAGCGGAATCGGCCTGCTTTTTTCGCATATTTAGCAGAAGATTTTTTTGATCAGATCACCTTATTTTTATTGAAAAAGAAGAATTTGTAATGAAAAATCATAGAAGAAAATCACGGAATCTGCCGTGGAAGAAGAAGCTGACTGAATCTTGACAAACACTTAAAATTACTTTATAATTTTAGGAATATGAAACCAGCTTTCTAAAAAAAGAAAGGCTGCCCGGGTATAAAATATGTGCAGAAACACAGCTTATATAATTAGAAAATTTCAGCCGGGCGACGGCGAAATTTTCAGTGGATCGTGGCCATGCCGAACTGTCGGAGACCGCGATATGTGCTGTTTTTGACTGGTATAAAAATGAAAAAGGAGACAGGCAAGCATGGAAGATGAAATTCTGTTAACAAAAGAAGGTTATGACAAGCTCGTGGCGGAACACGAGGAACTGGTGTCGGTGAGAAGAGCCGAGGTGGCGGAGCGGATCAAAGAAGCGATCTCCTACGGGGATATTTCGGAGAACTCCGAGTACGACTCCGCGAAGAACGAGCAGGCGGAACTGGAAGAAAAAATACTTAAAATCGAAAATATGCTGCGCAAGGGAAAGATTATCGACGATTCGGATCTGACCGGGGAGCATGTAAACCTGGGTCTCACGGTCAAAGTGCTGGATGTGGAGACAAACGAAGAGATGGAGTACACCATCGTGGGCTCCACGGAAGCGGATCCCTTTGAGGGAAAGATCTCCAACGAATCCCTTGTGGGCAAGTCCCTGCTGGGAAAAGCCGTGGGCGACGTGGTCGAGATCCAGGCGGAAGTAGGCGTTTTGGAGTACAAAGTGCTGGAGATCCGCAAGTAGTACAGTTTCGCGGGAAGGCTGTCGTGGACAGGACCTTCTAAATTGGCGCAGCCCGTGGCCGGGAGCGCCTCCGGAGAGCCGCTATGCAGCCCGCGTCGTTACGGCGCGGGTCTGTCTGCATAAAACAAGGGTATCTGCTGATATCCGGAAAAGAGGAAATATGAGTGAAGAATTGAACAGAGACGCAATGACGCCGGAAGCGGACGAGCTGGACCTGAACGAACAGCGCAGGATCCGCCGGGAAAAGCTGGCCAAGCTGCAGGCTATGGGCAGAAATCCGTTCCTCATCGAAAAGTGGGACGTGGACCATCACAGCAAAGACATCAAAGACAACTTTGACGACATGGACGGAAAACCTGTGGTGATCGCCGGACGGATCACGGCCAAACGTCAGATGGGCAAAGCCTCTTTTATCGATATCCAGGACAAGCAGGGAAAAATTCAGGTTTATGTTCGTCAGGACGCCATTACTCCGGAGGAATATGAGATCTTTCTGACCTACGACCTGGGCGATATCCTGGGCGTCAAGGGAGAGGTATTCAAGACGAGACACGGCGAGATCTCCGTGAAGGCCGAGGAGGCGGTGCTTTTGTCCAAGTCCCTCCAGCCGCTGCCTGACAAATGGCATGGCCTGAAGGATCAGGATCAGCGCTACAGGCAGAGATATGTGGATCTGATCGTGAATCCGGATGTGAAAGAGACCTTCATCATGCGGGCAAAGATCATCAAGGAGATCAAACGCGTTCTGGAGGACGAGTTCGGATATTTGGAAGTGGATACGCCGATCCTGACCACCATCGCAGGCGGAGCCAACGCCAGACCCTTTGAGACACATCACAACACGCTGGATCTGGACATGAAGCTGCGCATATCCAACGAGCTGTATCTGAAGCGTCTGATCGTGGGCGGCCTGGACCGGGTTTATGAGATGGGCAAAATGTTCCGAAACGAAGGCATGGACAGAAACCACAACCCGGAATTCACGTCCATGGAGTGCTACATGGCCTACGGGAATATGGAAAATACCATGGAAGTTACCGAGCGGGTGGTCTCACAGGCCGCGCTGGCCGCTACGGGCAGCATGGTCATCGAATATCAGGGCAAGACGTTCGATCTGACTCCGCCGTGGAGAAGGCTGAACATGGCCGACGCCGTGAAAGAGATCACAGGAGTGGACTTCAGCGCCATCGAGACCGACGAGGAGGCCAGAAAAGCCGCCCTTGAAAAAGGTATGGATCCGGAGGATGTGAAGGGTTGGACCAGAGGAAAGATCCTGGCGGAGATGTTCGAGGATTTCTGCGAGGATGTTCCGGGATATCTGGACGGGCCTGTGTTCATCGTCGGCCATCCTGTAGAGGTGTCGCCGCTGGCAAAGAGAGATCCTGTGGATCCGAGAATCACCCGGCGCTTCGAGGCCTATGTAAACGGCTGGGAGATCGCCAACGCCTTCTCCGAGCTCAACGATCCCATCGATCAGTACGAGAGGTTCAAAGTGCAGCAGGCGCAGCTTGACGACGGAACCGACGACGAGGCGCATCCCATGGATATGGACTTCGTAAACGCGCTGGAGGTGGGTCTGCCGCCCACAGGCGGTCTGGGGATCGGAATCGACCGTGTGATCATGCTGATCACCGACGCGCCCTCCATCAGAGATATCATTCTGTTCCCCACCATGAAGCCGGTGGACAAGTAAGTCTTCTCAGCATACAGGACGCACGCTCTGTGAAGAAAGGCGAACAACGAATATAGATTTCACTTCTGTGACAACAAATGCTGCGGCGGATCCTGCAAAACAGGATGACGCAGTACGAAGGGCTGACCTGGCGATCAAAGCCAGGCAGCTCTTTTTTATTATGCAGGAAATATCGCAAAGCGATATTGACGGAATAACAAAAAAGTTTACTCTGTGAAAGTGAGCCCGCAGGGCGAATCATGTTTCCAAAGGAAACTTTTCTATTTGCTCGGCGGCAGCGGAAGGCGTCTGGGATATAAACTACAGCTGGTTTTTGACTGAGTCCGCCAGGTGATATTCGGTATGTTTCAGTTGGCAGGGGGATAAAATAAGTAAATAAATCAAATTGACAAAAAACACAAAGTTTTCATATTTCATTATAAAAACTTATTGGTATTGGATTAATTTTATGATATGCTTTAAGAACGGAGGTAAACACAATGGTATTACGAAAACGCTATTTAGATAAACTGATTCGGCTCAGGGATAAGCAGCTCATCAAAGTTGTGAGCGGTGTGCGGCGATGTGGTAAGTCTACATTGTTGCTGCAATTCCAGAATTACCTTAAAAAGCAAGGGGTGGCGCCGGAGCAGATCATCGCTCTGAACTTCGAGGATATCGCCAATGAGGAGCTGTTGGACTATCACAAGCTGTACGACTATGTGACAGCACGGCTGCTGTCCGACAAAATGACCTATATTTTTTTGGATGAGATCCAGGCGGTGCCGGAATTTCAAAAGGCTGTGGATTCGCTTTTTATAAAAGACAGGACGGATGTGTACATTACCGGTTCCAATGCATACCTGCTCTCGGGAGAGCTGGCAACATTGCTGTCAGGCCGGTACGTGGAGCTTCAAATGCTGCCGCTGTCCTTTGGGGAATACTTCGAGCTGGTGGGCGGAAGCAGGAGGGAGGCCTGGAACGCCTATTTCCAAAACGGAGGTTTTCCATACGCCGCATCCATTGACGACGCGACGGTCCGGAAGGATTATCTGTCCGGGATCTACAACACGGTGCTGCTCAAAGACATCGTCGCAAGAAAGCGGATCAACGATGTCACTTTGCTGGAAAGCGTTGTCAAGTTTCTTTTTGACAATGTAGGCAATGTGGTTTCGCCTAAAAAAATTGCGGACAGTCTGACCTCTTACGGGCGAAAAACAACCTCGATCACGGTGGAGAATTATATTGATGCTCTGATGGGAGCGTTCATCCTGTACAAAGCCGGGCGCTATGATGTGAAAGGGAAACAGCATCTGAAATCCTTGGAAAAATACTATCTTGTGGACATCGGCCTGCGCCGCCTGCTGCTGGGAGATAGGAACGCGGATATTGGACATCTGCTGGAGAATATCGTTTATCTGGAGCTGCTTCGGCGGGGGTACAAAGTAAGCATCGGCAAAGTAGAGAATCTGGAAATCGACTTTATCGCCGAATCTGGCGGCGATCGCACTTATTATCAGGTAGCGGCCAGCGTACTTGACCCCGGGACCTTTGACAGAGAGATTGCTCCACTGAAAAAGGTGGGAGATTACTACCCCAAGTACATCCTGTCCATGGACGAAATGTCCATGAATGAGGAGGGCATTAAGCAGATCAACATCGTTGACTTTCTGCTCAGCGAGTAAAAGTAAAAAGACGAACTGTCAGATGCAGAGTCATCTGACAGTTCGTCTTTTTATGGTTTTTGGGAAATGATATGTGATACAAAGTTAAATTTGATTGCCGTCCCACAGCCAGTTAACGGTTCAAGGCACGCCGTTGTTCGAATTTTCAGCATTAAACATTCTTCTCCCACAACGATCCAGCTACGGTTAGCGGGTATACTGAATCCGGCTTTCTCCGCGATAACTGCATCAATCATACAGCGGATCGTCTCATCGCGGAGGAATGAGAGCGCAGTAACGCCCCGGCTTTAACAGTCTAATTCGTATAAAACCCGTTGCATCCTTTTGATTCCAGGGCTTGCGACGGTTTTTTAAATTTCACAAGGACCAGTATTTTGAGGAAGCTTTCATCCTCCGCTTGCTTTTTTCTGAATTTCCTTTTTTACCTCCCGCGATGAATGGAAAGTCTGTTCAGTACCTGCAACGTTTATCGTTCTGAGAGTGTCCAGAATTCTTGCAGCCAGAAAGAAATTTGTTAAGTGTACCCTTGCATCATCGGATCAGTTTTGGTAAAATAAAAACAAATATTAGAATTTGTATTTATATTGTGAGCGTGGGAGGGAAACACGATGCCTAAAATAGGCTATTCTGAAGCAGAACGGGAGAAAATCAGAGAGGCGTTGATTGACACAGGCCTGAAACTCTTTTCCGGGCAAGGCATCCAGCACACGACCGTTGAACAAATATACACCCGAGTGGGGATTTCGCGCACCTTTTTCTACTCTTTTTTTCCAGCAAAGGAGGATCTGGTCGTGCAGGCGTTTTACCGGCAGCAGCCCCAGATGCTGGCGTATGCGCAAAAGCTGATGGACGACGCTTCGCTGGACTGGCGGGATGGGGTCGGCCAGTTCCTTCACAACGTTTGTTATGGTGGAGAGAGCCGCTTCGCCATTATGAGTGTGGAGGAACAACAGGCGCTTTCAAAGTGCCTGTCGGGTGAAAATCGCCAGGAGTTCCAGAAAAGAAGGCTAAGGTTTTTTACAGAGCTGCTGCATGTCTTCGGCGTAGACGTGGAGCCGCAGACGGTAAAGCTGCTGGGCAATCTGGTATTCTCCGCCGCCATCCTCCACAAAGCGGTTCCGGATACGCTGCCCTTTCTCTTTGCGGACGCCGCCGATGAGATGACCGCCTTTCAGATCAGATCCATCCTTGACTATATGGAGACCCTGCGCAGGCAGTAAAAGAAAACATTATAAAAAACAGGAGGTAATTAATTATGGGTATTTTTGGAAAACTGTTTAGCAAAGAGCCGGAGATCGACATGGCCAAGAGCGACGCCAACAGAGGGAAGATGCGGGCGCTCTTTAATCAGGTGGTGGAAAACGGCGACAGCTACAAGCTGGTCTTCGGCTTTACCGAGGACGTGAGCCGCTTCAACTACGGTCTGGTCCACGGCAGCAAGAGCAAAATCGGCAACCTGATCGTGGGCTGGAACGAGGAGAATGAGACCATCGTCGTGGTGCCCACTGTCCCGGATCTCTCCGGCTGCGGCGACCCGGCCTATTACCGCCGTTCGGAGATCCTTAAAGCCTATCGCAACAAATATCCCACGGACGCTTTCATCATCTATCCTGACCGAAAAGGCTACATCGGAATCAACATCTATGACTGGCTGGAGGACGAAAGCCTGTATGTCTATGTCTCCCAGGATCAGGAGGTCAAAGAGTTTACCGACTTCTTCATGAACCGTTATAAGACAAAGTAAGGATGTGAGAATATGCCCTGGGGAGAGATCGGTGCGGTTTTGGCCGTCCTTGTCATCGTATTCGTCGTCGGCCATGCCTGGTTTCATATAGTGGAGGGGGCGCTGGGCCTTCTGAAGCGGTTGTTCTTCCGGAAAAAGGAACCGCCTGCATGGCATCCCCTCCCGCCAGAGCAGGAAGAGGGAGGATCGCGGGAAGAATAGCTGAAATGCAGGCAGGGAAGGTGACGGTGGCCTGCCAAAAAGGAAAATACGTGTATGGTTTCCCGATTTTTTCTTTTTGCCAGCAAAACAGGCTCAAAAACGAAAAATAAATGGATAAAATATAGTTTTTATAAAAAATATGGAAAATATTGCTCCCGTTTGATGCCAAAATCGCTTCCAAAAAGAAAAAAGCGACATAAATCGACAAGACGGGCGGCTGATACGCCCGTTACGTCATCTATTTTTTTCTTTTTGACTAGTTAATACAAGGCAAAAAGAAAAAACGACCCTTTCACGCTTTAAACAGGCTGCCGATTCGCGTTTGTTGGCCATGTCTACGGTGATCAGCCATGCGCCCTAGGGCTTCTTCTGCTTGATCACATCGGTAAGAAAATAGCGGATGAAAATAATGCCCAGAATCAGGATGACTGCTTCAAAGAAGTAGAGCATTCCTAATTCAGCGGTGCCATACCCACAGTTTACAGCATTGATATCTATATCAAACTGATCCTTCAGTGTGGTCTTACTGATTTCTTTTCCCGTTTCGTCAAAGTATTTTGCTCCGTATGGACGAATTGAAATATGATCAGATATCTCTGTCACCGTTAGAAACGGCGATCCTTCATAGGCAAAAGAAAACAGCAATTCGCCCTCGTCATCCACTGTAATATTCTGCGAGGCGTTTGATCGGTCATAACCGTAAACAGCATATGAGCTCACATTTGGAAGCTGATTTACGCCAAAGGATATCATGTACTTTTGCCCGGCGCAAGTTGTCGAAACGATAAAGATCAACGGATCTTCGACATCAGTACAGCTTATTATCCGGTATCGTCCGAAAATCCCTTTTTCCAGACAGGCAAGACCGCTGGCGCCGGGGTGATTGCCCTGTTCATAGAGAACATATAGTTTATTGCGGATGACTGTGCGCTCTAAAATATCGGATGATAATTCATCATTAAAGTGATACTCATTGATGGCGGTCTCCAGGTCGGCGGTGGTCTCGACATTAATGCTGAATTCATATTGGTACAGGCCGACCATACATACAACTGTAAGCAACGCTGACAAAATCGCGCCGACTATCTTTTTACTATTCTTTTTTTGAGTTGCCAAACGGATCAGGTCACGGGCCATATTTGATGTGTCAGATTTCGTCACCTGCTCCCCTTCGACACGTTCTGCGCTCATCAGTTCTGCAATATTAATATCCAGGACATCGCAGATCGCGGGAAGCGTAGATAGATCGGGCATATTCCAGCCGGTTTCCCAGCGGGAAACTGTTTTCTGTGTTACGCCTAACCGTTCCCCAAGCTGCTCCTGCGTCAATCCTTTTTCTTTTCGTATCGCGCCTAAAAAAGCCCCGATTTTTATTTGATCCATCGTCAGTCTCCTTATGTATGTTTCAATTACATTAAACAGTATCTTTAACAAAAAGTATAGGACACAAAGCGAGTATTCTTTTTATTTTACTATTTTGAACGGACAGTTTTCCCAGTCTTGCGCCGGGGGCGGCTATGCGCTATGATAGAGGGGATGGCCTGCGGGGCGGACTGCGGGATGGCCCGCAGGGCCGCGCTCAGGCGGAGTCAGAATAGAAACGAGGAGTGTGACATGGTCGTCAAACTGATAGATACGAAACGCGCGGAACCACTGTTTCGCGGCTGGCAGGAGACCGCGGTCTGGTCCTGCCTGCAGAATGTAATGGGTGAGATCTACTGCGATAATGGGGAAAAACCGGTCTCGGCGGCTGCGATGATCGGGGATTTCAGCTTTCTTGCCGGAGCGCCGGATGAGGAGGTGCTGCGCTTCTGTCCGGAGTGGAGGAGCGGGAAGTTTGCGATCCTGGTTCCGCAGGACAGCGCCTGGGCGGAATTCATCGAGAGCAGCTGCGGAGAGCAGGTGAGAAAGGTGACGCGGTACGCGCTGAAGAAAGAGCCGGACGTCTTTGACAGAGATCATCTGCGGAGGGCGGCCGCCTCGCTGCCGGCGCCTTACACCTTCCGGCCTGTGGACGAGGAGCTGTACCGCCGATGTCTGTCGGAGGAGTGGAGCCGTGATCTGGTATCGCTGTACAGAGATTACGGCGACTATCGGAGCCGGGGGCTGGGCGTGGCGGTCATGCACGGGGAAGAGCTGGCGGCCGGCGCGTCGTCGTACTCCAGTTATCAGGGAGGCATCGAGATCGAGATCGACACCAGGCTGGATCATCGGCGAAAAGGTCTGGCCTTCGCCTGCGGCGCGAAGCTGATCCTGGAATGTCTGGACCGCGGCCTGTATCCCAGTTGGGACGCCCAGAACCTGTGGTCGCTGGCTTTGGCGAAAAAGCTGGGATATCATTTCGAACGGGAGTACCCGGCGTATGAGATCACAGACTGAATCCGCCGGCCCTGAGAAAAGGCAGAAAGACGGGCTGAAAGACCAAAATGGTAGTGTAAAATAGTGGTGGTGTTTTAAAGACAAGGAAATAGAGATCAACAAGATGTGTGAAAAGGAAGTGTCTACCATCCAATCAACACAAGGAGTGATCTCTGTGGAAACGATTATACAGCAATTCGGAATTAAATTGATAGGAACGACATCAGAAAAGCAAGTCTGAATCTAAACGATCTGAGCGAACTGCTTGCTTGAGGACTGCAAGGGAGCGGCCAGGGAGATCACCCAAGCCTGTGCCCAAGAAGTGAATCATTTTGCATTGCGGCTGAAGCCGCGCAAAATGAGCAGCGCGGTGAGGGGAAAATCCGGCAGGCCATTTGTCAAATTATAGATGATCCCATACGCTAGCCCAGAGTCACAGTGTCTGCCTTTTCCGGCTCAAAATAACCCTTCATGTCATAGATGTTGTAATGGGTGGCGTCGGCCAAAACTCTTCCTTTCAACGAATAACAGCGGATAAATTTTCTGCCGTCCAGCGACGTCCAGTTTTCCGCATCCCAGGACATGTAACCGTCGGCGTCGGTCTTCGTCTCCGTGAAGGTCAGGTCCACCTGACGGTTGTGATTGGCCACCAGGTCGATCAGCTCCCCGGTGCTCAGGTCCAGTTCCTCATTTTTGATCCGGTCAAATACTTTCATGATTTTTCCTCCATACTTCAAATGCAGCCCGCGGAGGAAGCCCGCCTTCAGGACTCCGATGTGGTTCCGCGGCCCGCTGTTTTTCTCCGGACGGCTCAAGCCGCCCGGCCATTTTCTTCTATTATACCGCTTTTTTCCCGCCCCGTCGAAGGATTTTCATTTCCCGCAAGTATCCTTACAAGCGTCCTGTCTTATTTTATATTGACAGATGATCTTTTGTCTGATACGCTTTAGGTAATCGCGATAGCCAGAGGGGGGAGTACAAGTTGTGCAGCAGTTTACAAAAGCTCAATTTATAACTATTACACGCAATATTATTAAAGAGGAAGGGATTCAAGGCGTTAGCATCCGTCACATTGGCGCCCGAATGAATTGCAGCAGTGCAGCCATCTATAAACATTTTGATAGCCTGGAACATTTAGTGCTGTTTGCATGTCTGGAATTTATGGAACCATACGTCCGCGATGTGCGCACCATAGAAAGCCAGGAGAATGATGGACTGAACACATATTTCAAAATTTGCGAATCATTTGCCCGCAATGCGTTTGGTAATCCCTATATATACGAACGAATTTTTCTTGGCTCGTATAAATACAATTTGGACAACATTTTTAAAGAATACTTTCAGATTGTAGATTCCAGACTTAAATTTTACGAAATAAATCGTGATTCGCAAGCGATGCTCCTGTCACACGATTTACACCTGCGTAATCTCATCAGCTTGAAAAAATATGCGAAGGGCTATTCAGAAGAAGAGCTAAAGACCTATAACGATTTAATTGTATATATGTTTATCGGCATGATACACTCTATGATTTCAGATGGTGCAAAACAAACGGATGCGGATTTTTATGTCAATCGATATCTTCACATTATCCGCACCCTGCTTCATATTTAGCAGCCCAAAAAAAACAAAAATGAGTAGAAGAAGGCTTGTTTTCTTGCATCGGCAACCAGGAGGGGAGGTGTTTGCATATTGGTTATCGCGATTACCAACAATCTGCATCAGATCTGCTTCTCCTACTCGAAAAATACCCCTGATAGAAAAGGCCAAAATCAATTCGCAATATTCCTTACAATGTGACATAGCCCCTGGCGAAGGGCTGGAGAGGAGGTTCGTTTGGTGGACGATTATTTATTGATTGCCAACAGCCCAATTTTGTGGGTCATCACAATTTTAGCTGTTTTACTGATTTTAGTGCAGAGCATAGCGTTCCTGAGAAAAAGTTTTAGAGCCGGAAATGAAATCGGGCTTGATAAGGAGGTGTTAAATCTTGCGTTCAAAACAGGCGCCGTTTCCGCCGTCGGACCTTCGGTAGTCATTGTCGTTGGCATGGTATCGCTTCTTATTACAGTAGGCGCGCCAACCGCATTGATGCGTTTATCCTATATCGGAAATGTGGCATACGAGCTGATGTCAGTGGGCTTTGCCTCTGATGCATATGGGGTGTCTCTGAATACTGGCGCGCTTACTCCAAAGGTATTTGTAACGGCGCTGTGGTGTATGGCAATCGGATGTGTCGGATGGATTGTTTTTACCGCGCTCTTTACCAATAAGATGGATAAGATCCTTTGCAAAGTCACAGGAGGGCGAAAAAATTTAGTTACTGTCATCTCTACTGCGGCTATGCTCGGCGCGTATGGATATTTGAACGCAGGGTATATCGTCAGCTTTGATTCAAATACTGTGGCTCTGGCAGCCGGCTTTTTTTCCATGATATGCATCACGCTTTTGCATCGCAAGACAAAGAACAAATTTCTTAACGAGTGGGGACTAACCCTCGCCATGTTTTTGGGGATGATTGCAGCCGCATTGACGAAGGTACAGGTGATATGATGAAAGAGGATTTTTTTAACGATTCTTATATCCCGCAAATAAACAGGATTGGTAAGCTAACTTGCTGGATTGGTGCGGTATTCGTATTTTTACCTGCGATTATAATCACACTATGTTTTGGAATCACAGCAGATGGAGCGCCATTGATCGCCGCCATCATGGCTCAGTTGTCTATAAATGCCGTTTGGTGGATCATTGAACCCGTCTCGTTTTATCCTATATTAGGCATACCTGGCACTTATCTTTCGTTTTTGTCAGGTAATCTGAGCAACTTGCGGATTCCATGCGCCACGGCTGCTCAGAAAGCTGCCAGGGTAGCGATCGGTACAAAAGAAGGCTCAATCGTTGCGACTATAGGAGTTTGTGCATCGGTTTTTGTCAATATATTGATGCTGATAATGGGGATCGCCATAGGCGCTCCCATTCTGTCACAGCTTCCCGCAGAAATTACTCATGCGCTTAGCTTTTTGATGCCAGCGCTATTTGGAGCAGTTTTTGCCCAGTTTGCGATTGACGATATAGGCAGTGCATCTATTGCTGTTTGCCTGGGTGTGGCTACGCTCTTATGTTACAGATCCGGATTCTTTAACTGGATTCCAATAGATCCTTCTATCGTCACTATTTTGATTCCTATTTTGGGTACTGTCATCTTTGCACGTCTATATAAATACAAGCAGAATTAAATGTCATTTACGAGGAGGAAATCTATGTCAAAGAAAACAAAAACGATTGTTATGCTGATAATAATCAGCCTTGGCGCCGGAGTCATGTATCAGGTTCCGTATTTGAAACAAGTCTTCTATGATCCGCTTCGTGAAGCGCTGGGAGTAACACATACGGAACTGGGAACCCTTAGCGGCATTTATGGCACGGTTGCTATGCTGGGATATCTGCCCGGTGGGATCTTAGCTGACAAGTTCCGCGCAAAATACTTGTTTTCAGGCTCTATGATCATTTGTGGTATACTCATTTTTTGGTATGCTACAATTCCATCATTCCGTATTTTGCAGATCATCCATTTTTTACTTGGTATTTTTACTTCCATTACCTTCTGGTCTGCCAGAATCAAAATCGTTCGCTTTATCTCCAGCGATGATAACTACGCGACAAACCAGGGGATCAGCACCGGCTTATATGGGTTCGCCGGTATGGTAAGCAGCTTTGTTGCTCTATATTTTATTGAGAATATGTTGGATGGTTTGCGGGGGCTGCAGTTAGCCTTAATTTATTATGCAGTCATCCATATTGTTCTTGGCATTCTAAGTTTTATCAGCATTCCAAAATTTGAGAATGAACTTGACCCCAATTCCAGGCTCAATTTGAAAGAATTCGTGTCAGCCGTAAAGACTCCTGCAGTTTGGATGGTATCGATTTCCTCTTTTATGATTTGGATGATTTATATTTGCCTGCAATATACCACCCCATATTTGACCAATATTTACGTCGCGCCTGTTGCGCTTATAACGGCGATCAGCATCATTCGCAGCTATGGAATCAATATCATTTCCTCGCCCTTATCCGGTATATGGGCATCTAGAGTGAAATCGGTATCTAAGCTGCTGCGGCTGTTCTCAATCCTCACCGCAGCGCTTCTGCCTATAATGTTCATACTCCCCATAAGCAATACCTTTGTACTTCCAGTCGTAATCATCTCTTTGGTGCTGGCGTTTTTCGCTACTGGAATGAACGCCTTGATGTTCACACAACTGGGAGAAGTGGGTACGCCTATTAATATTTATGGAGCCGCAAGCGGCATTGCTTCCATGTTCTGCTATATGCCCGATATCTTTGCCTATACGCTGATTGGGGGATGGTTGGATCATTGCGAAGGCGCCACCGGATACTACAGGATTTTCCTCATGGCAATCGCTGCAGCTGTAGTAAATGTGCTGGCCTGCACTGCCATTAACCGCGAGGGGAAAAAATACACCTTGAGCAAAGAAAATTTGAAAGGCTCGTCTGGAAGCAATGCGCAGATCAGTCAACAAGGAGGAGTGAAATGTTAAAATTAGATGACATGAATCCCTATGCCGAAAACATCGTTGCAACCAGACGAGATATACATGCGCATCCTGAACTCGGGTTTGATTTACCACGTACTGCGCTTCTGGTGGAAACGCGCCTGCGGGAATACGGATACGAGGTGATGACAGAGCTTGCACCCTGCGGCGTCGTGGGAGTTATGACTTTTGGAAGCGGTGGCAAAACCATTGCCTTGCGGGCGGACATGGATGCCTTGCCTATGCAGGATGAGATTGGAAAGCCATACGTCTCTCAAAATCCAGGCATCGCTCATACTTGCGGACATGATGCGCATACGGCAATGCTCCTGGGCGCTGCAAAATTTATAGCGGATCATCGCAACGGACTATGCGGCACCCTGAAGCTGCTGTTTCAACCCAGTGAGGAAGGCGAACCAGAACCCGGGGCCCCTTATTTTGTAAAGTCAGGAATCGCAGCAGACTGTGACTCTATCTGGGGGTTTCATGTAGATCCGTCGGACCCAACCGGCACAGTCGGTTTAAAAAGGGGCATTCTTTATGCGAGCTCTGCACGATTTGACGTTGAGATAATCGGTGTCGGCGGTCATGCCGCTTATCCTGAGTACACTTCAGATCCCATTGTGACTGCCGCCCAGATCATTAATGCATTGCAGACCATTGTCAGTCGCGATATACCGCCGACTGAATCCTGTGTGGTATCAATCTGTTCTATAGAAGCAGGCAAAACATATAATGTGATTCCCAACACTGTAAAGTTCAGCGGAACCTTTCGCGCTCTTTCCACAGAATTTATGGAAACGTGCCGCAAACGCATTTTGGAACTGATTAATGGAATTTGTCTGCTGAACAATTGCAGTGCAAAAATTGATATAAAAGTGCTTTCTCCTGTTTTAACGAACGACAACGAACTGATAAACATAGTATCGGATGTTGCCGGGAAAATTGTGGGCTCTAAAAATGTATTGATAAAATCCTGCTCAGAAATGGCCTGCGATGATTTTGCTTTTTACAATTCGGTTGCGAAGTGCAGCTATTTCACTCTTGGGGTAGGAAATAGGCAAAAGGGTATCACAGAGTATGTACATAACCCAAAGTTTGATTTAGATGAAGACGCCTTGCCAATTGGCAGCAGTATATTGGCGGGTATCATACAAACACTGCTGGGGAATCAAAAATAGACTGTTGCAAAGAGTGTGTTCTCCCTGCTTGGCGCAGTACGGTAAAAAATGGCACAGCCCTCTGACTATGCCGTTTTTTATTGGTACGCCTTGCGGGCGAATCATAATCCTGACCACTATGGTCATGGCCACCTTCACGTCCTTGATATCATCGGGATCGATCTCGTAGATATCCCGCTGGCGTTCTTGATCTTCTCAACACCCGGCTTGGGAATCCTACCGTAAATTTCCTGTGTGGCCTCGCCGACGAGGAAATCGTACTTCCTAATCCAATGGAGATGAGTTTCAACGACAAGGGTACGACACCGGACAAAAAAAATTAACAAGTTGTGTTAGAATGAAGTTACCAGAATCAGTGTAAAATCGGTGGCTTGAATATCTTCAGGGCATATGATATACTTATTTTGGCATAATCGCGGCTGAAATGTGCAAGAATAGAAAGAAACGCAGGTCAAAACGCGCAGGTCTATGCGGAGATCAATATAATATGGTTTTTGGGGAGCTATGGCGGTAAGCGCCGTAGCTCCTGTCAGCATTTTAAACAGGCCCGCGGCGCGGGCGAAGGAAGAGGAGTTGTTGGAGCAAATGAAAGACATTCAATTGAAGAAATTATTCCGCGAGAGCGGAGAATACGCGGATCAGGAAGTGACCATAAGAGGCTGGGTGAGAACGAACCGGGCGTCGAATAAATTCGGATTCGTGGAGCTGAACGACGGGACCTTTTTCAGATCCGTTCAGGTGGTTTATGAGGATGCCTTCATAGATAATTTTGACGAGATCGCCAAAGCTCCCATCGCGGCCGCGCTGTACGTGGAAGGCACGCTGGTGCTGACGCCGGAAGCCAAGCAGCCTTTTGAGATCAAGGCGAAGAAGATCGTCGTCGAAGCGGGATCCGACGCCGACTATCCGCTGCAGAAAAAGCGCCACAGCATGGAGTTCCTGCGTGAGATCGCGCACCTGAGACCCAGAAGCAACACGTTTTCCGCAGTTTTTCGCGTGAGATCGCTGGTGGCTTACGCCATCCACAGGTTCTTCCAGGAAAACAATTTTGTCTACGTGCACACGCCCATTATCACAGGAAGCGACTGCGAGGGAGCGGGAGAAATGTTCCGCATTACAACGCTGGACATGGAGAACCCGCCGCGGACAGAGGACGGAAAAATAGATTACAGCCAGGACTTTTTCGGCAAGGAAACGAATCTCACCGTCAGCGGTCAGTTGGAGGCGGAGACCTTCGCCCTGGCGTTCCGAAATGTCTATACCTTTGGACCTACTTTCCGTGCGGAGAATTCCAACACGGCCAGACACGCGTCCGAATTCTGGATGATCGAACCCGAGGTGGCTTTTGCGGACCTCTCCGACAATATGGAGCTGGCTGAGGCCATGATCAAATATATCATCAACTATGTGCTGGGAAACGCGCCGGAGGAAATGAACTTTTTCAACCAGTTCGTGGACAAGGGACTTCTGGACAGGCTGAATCACATCGTCAGCTCGGATTTTGCCCGGATCACCTACACGGAGGCCGTGGACCTGCTTAAGAAGTCCGGAAAAGAGTTCCAGTATCCCGTGGAGTGGGGCATCGACCTGCAGACGGAGCACGAGAGATACATTACGGAAGAGATCTTCAAGAAGCCGGTATTTGTGACGGACTATCCCAAGGAGATCAAAGCGTTTTACATGCGTATGAACGACGATGATAAAACAGTCGCCGCCATGGACCTGCTGGTTCCTGGCGTGGGCGAGATCATCGGCGGCAGTCAGAGAGAGGAACGCTATGACAAACTTGTGAGCCGGATCCACGAACTGGGTCTCCGCGAGGAGGATTACTGGTGGTATCTGGATCTGAGAAAGTACGGCGGTGTGAAGCACGCAGGCTACGGGCTGGGCTTCGAACGGATCATCATGTACATCACTGGCATGGGCAATATCAGAGACGTGCTGCCCTTCCCCAGAACGCCGAAGACAGCGGAATTCTAAGCCGCCGGCAGAAATGCAGCCCTTTGCAGGGGGCGAATATCGTTTGACAAAAACACCCGCATCAATGGACCCACATTGGCCGCGGGTGTTTTTATACGGCCCCTATGGGGAATCAGATGGAAAACAGCCACACGGGAGAACAAACAGTTGTCTGTCCTGAGAAAAAGCATTATAATGTAAGAAATATTACTTTTTAATCATCAAGGAGGCTAAAATATGAAACGCACACTGGCTGTAGTATTAGCGATCGTTTTAGTGTTCAGTCTGGCGCCCTTCAGCGCGTTCGGCGCGGACAAGATCACCGTCATGCTGGGAGAGCAGGAAGTCGCATTTCCGGACGCGCAGCCCTTCGTGGACGCCAATTTCCGTACGCTGACGCCCCTTTCCGCCATTGCCAACGCCATGGGACTTACTGTAACGTGGGACGAGGAGAAGGAAACGGCGACCTTTACCAGAGAGTTTACTCCGGAAAACACAATCATGAGAAATTTGCCGGACGACACGCACACGGGCACCTATTTCGTCGGCAGAGAGACGCTGGTGTTCACCATCGGGAGCAAGGAAGCGGTTCACAGCTTCCTGTGGTACGATACGACAGATACGGATAAGACCGCTGTCCTGGAGTCGGAAACGAAAACGAACACCATAGCCATGGACACGGAGGCCATTGTGAAGGACCAGAGAACCTATGCCCCTGTCAAGTACCTGGCTGAAACCATGGGCTACACAGTAGGCTGGGACGAGGAGACCTCCACAGTGACGCTTCAGCGGGATCCCAACGCCTATGCGGTAACGTATTGGGATCTGCTGGGAAATATGGAAGGCCAGATCGCGGTAGGATATTATAAGGGAGCGCTGTTTGATATGACGGAGGCGGTCTCCTGTAGGATCAATTCCGCCACGGTGAACGGTAAAGCTGCTGAAATTGAAAAATTCAGCGACGAAGACCTGACGCTGCTAAAAGAAGAGACCAGCACTTTTGACAAATACCTGGACGGCTGCTATATCAGGGCGCCCTTTGAAGACCAGCCAGAAAGTGTCGTAGTGGTAAGCATAACGGCGACATATCCGAGCGGTATAACGCAGACGACAGACGCGACCTTCAACTACAGTCCCGCATCCGGATACGGCGGTATTCTCTAGCAGAAGAGAAGGGCGCTGTCTCTCAGTCGAGTGAATTGACGACGCAGACAAAAACACTCGCAGCCAATGCAAGGCAGCATTGGCCGCGGGTGTTTTTTCTCAATGGGAAAAGGGAATTTTACAGGCTGCGGGTTCCCAGACTCAGGACCGGGCGGTGTGAAGGCCGGGACCTGGGCTCAGGCGATCAGGAGAGTGTGCGGGGGAGCGATTATCAAAAATTTGATAATCGTTCAATTGCTTGATAAACGCTGGAACGCAAAATCAGAGAAATGGCTGAATTCAGCCATTTTTTTTATTGGCACGGAATTTGCTCTTCTGAATGTCATCGTTTGATCAAATATTTTTCTGTTGAGGAGGAAATAAAAATGGCGGTACAGACAATCAGTGAGATGGTGGAAAAATCGAAAAAAGCCCAGCAGGTCTATGAGGGCTATACGCAGGAGCAGGTGGACGAAGCGGTGAAGCTCATTGCGAGAACGGTCTTTGATCACGCTCAGGAGCTGGCGAAAATGGCCGTGGAGGAGACGGGCATGGGATGCTATGAGGACAAAGTCAATAAATGCTATGGCAAGTCGCGGATCATTTATCACCATCTGAAAGGGAAGAGATCGGTGGGCGTTATCGGCGAGGACAAGGAAAAGGGGCTCATCTACGTGGCGAAGCCCAAGGGCGTGGTGGGCTCCGTGGCCCCCTGCACCAACCCGGTGGTGACCGCCATGTGCAACGCCATGTTTGCGCTGAAGGGGAGAAATTCCATTATCATCGCGCCCCATCCCCGTGCGAAGAAATGCACGGCTTACACGGTGGAGCTGATCAATGAGAAGCTGTCGGCCAATTATCCGGCGGATCTGATCCAGGTCATCGAGGAGCCGGATATTGAAACCACCGGAGAGCTGATGAAGGCTGTGGACGTGGTCATCGCCACAGGCGGCATGGGCATGGTCAAAGCCGCTTATTCCAGCGGCAAACCGGCATTTGGCGTGGGCGCCGGGAACGTGCAGTGTATCATCGACAGGGGCATGGATCTCTCCCAGGTCATCCCCAAGGTGGTGACCGGCAGGGCTTTCGATAATGGGATCATCTGTTCCGGCGAGCAGATGGCTATCATTCACGAGGATGATTACGAGGCGGCGGTGAAGGCGTTCCAGGCCAACGGCGGATTCCTGATCAGGGATGAGGTCTCTCTCAACAAGCTGAGAGACGCCATGTTTGACGAGAAGGGCGTTATGAACAGAAAGCTGGTGGGACGCAGCGCCGCGGAGGTAGCGGAACTGGCGGGGATCAGCGTCCCGGAGGGAACGAAGGTCATCGTGGCGGAGCTGAGCGTTTCCGGCAGAGCGGATAAGTTCTGCAAGGAGAAGATGTGTCCCGTCATCGGACTGAAGACTTATAAGACCTTCGAAGAGGCGGTAGAGATCGCGGCGGCGAATCTGGAGTATGAAGGACTGGGCCACACGGTAGCCATCCACAGCGACGATAAAGCCCATCTGATCTACGCCGGCGAAAAGCTGCACGTGAGCCGGATTCTGGTCAACCAGATCGGCGCCACTATGAACGGAGGAAGTTTTGTGAACGGTCTGGCGCCCACCACCACGCTGGGCTGCGGTTCCTGGGGCAATAACAGCATTTCAGAGAATCTGGATTTCAAGCATCTCATCAACATCACACGGGTAGCCTGCGTCATCGAAGGGGCGGTCCAGCCCTCTGATGAAGAAATCTGGAGCTAAGGAAAGCGAACCGGGGGTAATCTTATGAAACTAATGGAATATCAGGCGCGGGAGTGCTTTGAGCGGTACGGAGTGCCGGTGATGAAAGGGGTCGTCGTGGACGATCCCTCGGAGGTACGGGAAAAAGTAAAGGCGCTGACCTTTCCTGTGGTGGTCAAGGCCCAGGTACAGATCGGAGGCCGCGGCAAGGCGGGGGGCATCCGCTTTGCGGAGACGGTGGAAGAGGCGGAGAAGATCTCCGCAGAGCTGCTTCACAGAGAGCTGCGGGGACTTATGGTGGACCGCCTCATGATCGTGGAGAAGGCCTCAGGGATACAGGAATGCTATCTGTCCATCGTGCTGGACAGATCGGCCAAGTGTCCCTGCATTATCTTTTCCGCCAAGGGCGGGGTGGATATCGAAGAAACGGCTTCGAAGGAGCCGGAAACCATCGTCAGGACGCAGATCGATCCCTTCGTGGGCGTCCGCAGGTATATGGCTTCCTATCTGCTCAGCAGGACGGGTCTGCCGCTGGAGCTGGCGGACAGTCTGTTTGATCTGTTAAAAAATCTCTATCGCTTCTTTGTGGAGTCCGACGCCATGCTGGCTGAGATCAACCCGCTTCTGATCTGCGAAGGGAACAGCCTGCTGGCGCTGGACGGAAAGGTGGATGTGGATGACAGCGCCCTGTACCGTCAGCCGCAGCTGCTTCCCTACGGGGAAGCGGTCCGCAGAGAGGAACTGGCGGCGGAGGCGCAGAAATACGGCCTGCTGTATATTTCCGTGGACGGGGAAGGCGACATCGGAGTCGTCAGCAACGGCTCCGGCATGCTCATGTCCAGCATGGATCTGATCTCCGGCGCGGGGATGACCGTGGGAGCGGTGATGGATCTGGGCGGCGGGGCCGCCGCGGATAAGATAAAGGAGGCCGTCCGGATCATGTTCCTGAATCGGAAGCTCCGTTATCTGTTCCTGAATATCTTCGGCGGGATCACCCGCTGCGACGAGGTAGTCAGAGGCGTGCTGGCGGGTCTGGATGGGATCCCGCCGGAGAGTACGCTCATTTTGAGACTGGAGGGGACAAATAAAGAGAAGGGGCTGGCCATGCTGGCTGAAGCCGGGGATTCGGTGATCTCTGTGGACGGTCTGGCGGCGGGCGTCGAGGCTCTGCGCGGGAGGAGGAATGGAAAATGAGCATTCTGGTAGATGAAAACACAAAATTGATCGTGCAGGGGATCACAGGCCGCGAGGGCAGCTTTCACACCCGGCAGATGCTGGAGTACGGCACGAAAGTAGTGGCGGGAGTTACGCCGGGAAAGGGCGGGCAGACCTGCGAGGGGGTGCCGGTCTTCAACACCGTCAGGGAGGCGGCGGAAGCCACGGGCGCCAACGCAACGATCCTGTTCGTTCCCGCCAGATTTACCATGGACGGCATCTGCGAGGCCATGGACGCGGAGATCCCTCTCATCGTGACCATCGCGGAGCACGTCCCCGTACAGGACATGATGAATGTCTATCACATGAAAAAGGAGCGGAACTGTACCATCATCGGGCCGAATTCCTTTGGTATCATTTCACCGGGAAAATCCAAGGCGGGCTTTATGGCGCACCGCATCTTTTCCCAGGGCGGCGTGGCGCTCATGTCCAGAAGCGCCACTAACTGCTATGAGACCGTACAGATGCTGACCCAAAACGGCATCGGCCAGTCCACCTGCATCGGAGTGGGCGGCGACATGATACCCGGTTCTACCTTTGCGGAGCTCCTGCCCGCGCTGCAGGAGGATGAACAGACGAAGGCTATCGTACTGATCGGCGAGATCGGCGGCAACGAGGAGGAGCTGGCCGCCGCGTACATCAGAGAACACGTGACGAAGCCTGTGGTAGCGCTCATCGCGGGGAAAAACGCGCCCAGAGGCAAAAGCATGGGCCACGCCGGAGCCATCATCTCCGCCGATGGAACGGGCAGCGCCGCGAGCAAGGAAAGATCCCTGAGGGAAGCCGGCGTATCCATCGCGGAAAGTACGGCGGAGATCGTCGGGCTTTTGAAGAAGCTGCTGTAGATGGGGCGGCCCGACACGGTGACCGGATGCATTGGTCGGACATATTGACCGGACGCATTGGCAGGACGCATTGAACCGCCGGCCGCGTTGACCGGCGGTGTTCTGAACCGGATAAAGGAGGAGAGGCGATGAATATACAGAAAAAATCCCTGGCGTTTCACGAAAAGTGGAAAGGAAAGCTGGAGATCAAAAGCAAGGTACCGGTGAAGACGGCCATGGACCTTTCTCTGGCGTACACGCCGGGGGTGGCGGAGCCCTGCCGCCGGATACGCGATAAGGCCGCCGACGTTTACAAATACACGGGGAAAGGCAATACGGTGGCTGTGGTGACCGACGGCACGGCTGTGCTGGGGCTGGGCGACATCGGACCGGAGGCCGCCCTCCCCGTCATGGAGGGAAAAGCCGTTCTGTTCCGGGAGTTTGGCGGAGTGGACGCCTTTCCCATCTGCGTGGCGTCTAAGGATGTAGAAGATATCGTTCGGACCGTGAAGCTGATCGAACCGGTGTTCGGCGGCATCAATCTGGAGGACATTTCATCTCCCCGGTGCGCGGAGATCGAGCGGAGGCTGAAGGATGAACTGTCGATCCCGGTGTTTCACGACGATCAGCACGGCACGGCGGTGGTGGTGACCGCGGCGCTGGTCAACGGGCTGAAGGTAGTGGGTAAGGAATGGAAAAACGTGACGGTGGCCATGAGCGGCGCGGGAGCGGCGGGCTCCGCCATCGCGCGCATGCTGCTGTCCATGGGCGTGGGAAATCTGATCGTGTGCGGCAGCAGAGGTATCTTAAACAGGAAGGATGTCTGTGCCAACTGGGTGCATCAGGAGATCGCGGAGATGACGAATCCGGAGTGCAGGCCCGGGGGGCTGGCTGAAGCCATGAAGGGAGCGGACGTCTTCATCGGAGTTTCCGCCCCCAATATCGTTACGGAAGAGATGGTGGCGTCCATGGCGGACCGGGCCATCGTATTTCCCATGGCAAATCCGGACCCGGAGATCCTGCCGGAACTGGCGCTGCATGCGGGGGCCGCCGTTGTGGGGACCGGCCGTTCCGATTTCCCAAATCAGATCAACAATGTGCTGGCTTTTCCGGGAATTTTCCGCGGAGCTCTGGACGCCAAGGCTTCAGAGATCAACGAGGCCATGAAGATCGCCGCGGCTCAGGCTATCGCTGGGCTGGTGGGAGAGGATGAGCTCTGCGCCGGACATATCATCCCATCGCCCCTTGACGAGCGGGTGGCCAAGGCTGTGGCCGACGCCGTTTACAGCGCCGCCATGGTCTCGGGCGCGGTCCGCAGATAGGAGGCGTTGAGAGCGATGAAAGTTGAACTGAACTATGCAAAGGAAACGATGAGCTGCACAGTTCCGGACGAAAATTATCTGGGAACGCTGCTGCCGGAAGCACCGGCCGCCGGTCTGCGGGGCGAGACGGAGGTTCTGCGGGCGCTGGAACATCCGGTGGGAAGCAGGCGGCTGCGGGAACTGGTGCGGCCGGGACAGAAGATCGCTCTGGTCACCAGCGATATCACCAGACCTGTGCCCAGCCGCCGCATTCTGCCGCTGGTCATGGAAGAGCTGAGAGCCGGCGGCTGGGCACAGGTCTG
>Ga0129308_1001055_pt1 | contig 32593 bp, 36 predicted proteins | sample L827metagenome_FD_94440 | JGI IMG/M metagenome (GOLD analysis project Ga0129308, IMG submission 94440) | Ring-tailed lemur group fecal microbial communities from Wisconsin, USA - L827 metagenome | ecosystem: Host-associated > Mammals > Digestive system > Large intestine > Fecal | place: USA...
AAGCGAGGTAATCAATCCACAATGGCTTGAACGTAGTGAAAGCCAGCGTCGTTTAGGCGCTGGCTGCACTATGCCCTTTTAGGGCTTTTTCAAGCCACGCGTTTCACGCGTGGTCTTGACTTACCTGATGTTTTTGGGTGGGATGATTTGGAGGTTGACAAAGTGCCGCGGTTATTGTATCCTAACCAAGAAATGCGCAGTGGCTCCACGTAAGTCCGGTTTCGTGTGGAGGCTGTGCGTTTATTTTGAATATTAGTTAGTTTAAACTAACTAATGAAGGGAGGAACTCATGATCAAAAGACGGCACTTAACAGTCATTTTAATCATCACTCTTGCAGTCCTGTCAATCGTTTCCCTGTTTGTGGGCGTCATTGACATCACCCCCGCGTCCCTGCTGGCCGGTGATCTGGAGCATCTGAAAGTGTTCCTGGTATCACGCCTGCCGCGGCTGCTTGCCATTTTGTGTACCGGCGTCGGGATGAGTGTGGCGGGACTGATCATGCAGCAGCTGTGCATGAATAAATTTGTCTCTCCCACCACGGGGGCCACCATTTCTTCCGCGCAGCTTGGAATTTTGCTGGCCCTTTTGTTTATGCCCAATTCCAACCTCTGGGACAGGGCGGTGTTTTCCTTCGCCGCGGCGGTGCTGGGCACCTGGGCCTTTGTTTGGTTCATTCAACGCATTCCGTTCAAGGATGTTGTCATGGTCCCGCTGGTGGGCATTATGTTCGGCAACGTCATATCCGGCGTCACCAACTATCTCGCCTACAAATATGAGATGACCCAGGCGCTCTCATCCTGGCTGACCGGGCATTTCTCCATGGTTTTGAAAGGCAGGTATGAAATCGTCTTTCTGGTTGTGCCGCTGGTGGTCCTTGCGTTTATATTTGCCAATCATTTCAACATCGTCGGAATGGGGAAGGACTTCTCCAAAAATCTGGGCGTCCACTATAACGCGGTGCTGTTCATGGGACTGACCATTGCGGCCATGATCACGGCGGCGGTGGTGGTCGTGGTGGGCTCCATTTCCTACATCGGACTGATCGTCCCCAATGTGGTGGCCATGTTTCAGGGCGATCAGATTCGCGGCACGCTGGTGGATACCGCGCTGTTCGGCGCCATCTTTGTGCTCTCCTGCGATATGATCGGGCGCATGGTAATCGCACCCTATGAGCTTCCCATCGAGCTGGTCGTGGGCATCATCGGAAGCATCCTCTTCATTGCGCTGCTGCTGTACCGCTTGAAGCACGGCCGCAAGGCAATAGACCTGGGCAGCATGCTGGCAAAAAAGCCTGTGCCGCAGAGGGGAGGAGCAGTCCGTGAATAAAGACGCTTACCGCGCCAATGTGCGCAAGCTCACTGTCCTGGCGGTTCTCGCACTGCTTGCCGCGGCCCTCTATATGCTGATCGGCGTGAACTTCGGTAACGAGAAGCTGTTTCTCTACGCCATGAAGCTGCGCTCCCCCAAGCTCATTGCCATGCTCATCACCGCTTTTGCCATCGGGGGCGCCTCCATCGTGTTCCAGTCCATCATCAACAACACCATCGTGACCCCCTGCCTGCTGGGCATGAACTCCCTTTACACCCTGATCCATACAGCGGTCGTCTTTGCGGCGGGCTCAGGCAGCCTGCTGGCGGTCAACGCAAACGCCGCCTTTGCAGTGGACCTGCTGCTGATGGGCGTGACTGCTACCTTTATTTACAGCTATCTCTTCAAAAAGACCGGTCACAATGTGCTGTATGTGCTGCTCATCGGCACGGTGCTGAGTTCCTTTTTCAGCAGCATCCAGACCACGCTGACCCGGGTGATGGACCCCAATGAGTATGACAGCCTGCTGGCCACTTTGGTCGCCAGCTTCAGCAATATCAACGCCGAGATCATTGTGTTCTCCATCGTGGTGCTGGCGGCGGTGGTGTTCTTCCTGCGGAAAGACCTGGCCCTGCTGGACGTCATCACACTGGGCAAGGCCCAGGCCGTCAACCTGGGCGTGGACTATGACCGCTGCGTCCGCCGGCTGCTTTTGGGGGTTACGCTCTTTATCGCCGTGGCCACCGCCATGGTGGGCCCTATCTCCTTTTTGGGGCTGATCGTGGCCAACCTGTCCCGCCAGCTGCTGAAGACCTACCGGCACAGCCACCTCATTTTAGGTTCCGCGCTTTTCGGCATGATCGTTTTGGTGGGCGGGCAGTTACTGGTGGAGCGGGTATATTCCTACGCAATTCCCGTCAGCGTGTTTATTACGGTTTTCGGCGGCGTCTATTTCCTGTATCTGCTGCTGAAAGAAAGGAGGCGGACATAATCGATGTTCGTAAAGGAACTGATGAAAACATATGACGGCAGGGCCGTGGTGGACTCCGTCAGCTTTGACCTGCCGAAGGGAAAGGTCACATCCCTGATCGGCCCCAACGGAGCCGGCAAATCCACCGTCATGGGCATGATCTCCCGGCTGATTGCCAGAGACAGCGGCCTGGTGGAGTTTGAGGGAGAGGACATCGGCAAGTGGAAAAGCAAGGAGCTGTCCAAGCGGCTTGCGATCCTGACCCAGAGCAACAACATCCAGATGAAGCTGACGGTGGAGGAGCTGGTGGCCTTCGGCCGCTTCCCCTATTCGGGAGGACGGCTGACGGCGGGGGACCGTGAGATCGTGGACCGCGCCATCGCTTACATGGAGCTGGAGGACTTCCGGGAGCGGTTTATCGATGAGCTGTCCGGCGGCCAACGGCAGAGAGCCTACATCGCCATGGTGATCGCCCAGGACACGGAGTATATCCTGCTGGACGAACCGACCAACAACCTGGACATTTACCATGCGACAAACATGATGAAAATCGTGCGCCGCCTCTGCGATGAGCTGGGGAAAACGGTGGTTTTGGTGCTGCATGAGATCAACTACGCAGCATTTTATTCGGACTACATCTGCGCGTTCGCGGATGGAAAAATCGCCAAATTCGGCACGGTTCGGGAGGTGATGACAAAGGAGACGCTGGCCCGGATTTACAAGGTGGATTTTGAGATCATGGAGATCGCCGGAAAACCCTTGTCCATCTACTATTGATCCCATAAACCCAATCATTTATATCAAATAAGGAGAATTGAAACATGAAGAAGATCGTTTCCCTGCTGCTGGCCCTGGCCATGGCCCTCAGCCTTGCTGCCTGCGGCAGCGGCGGCTCCGCCGGAACCGCCCAGACCGCCGCTGGAAGCGCCTCCCCGGAAGCGCCGGAGACCGTCACGGTCAAAGCCCTGAACGCCAACAAGGAGGAAGCAGACCTGGAGGTCCCCCATGACGCGCAGCGAATCGCCGTACTGGACATGGCCTGCCTGGACATTCTGGACCGGCTGGGACTGGGCGGCCGGGTGGTTGGCTCCGCCAGCACCTCCCTGGATTACCTGCAGGACTATGTCACAGATGGCAGCATCGCCAATCTGGGCACTATCAAGGAGGCTGACCTGGAGGCCGTGATGGCCTGCGAGCCGGATGTGATCTTTATCGGTGGACGGCTGAGCAGCACCTATGACGCCCTCAGTGAGATCGCGCCGGTGGTTTTCCTTGCCACAGACACGGAGATCGGCCTGGTGGAGAGCGTGCGGAAGAACGCCGGCATCATTGCCTCCATGTTTGGCCTGGAGGACCAGGTGGACGGCCTGATGGCGGACTTCGATGCCCGGATCTCCGCCCTTGCGGAGTTTGCGGCGGGCAAGACCGCCATCATCGGCATGTGCACCAGCGGCGGCTTCAACGTGCTGGGCAACGACGGGCGCTGCTCTCTCATCGGCGTGGAAGTCGGCTTTGCAAACATCGGCGTGGACGCCAACATTGACACCTCCACCCACGGCAATGAGGCTTCCTTTGAGTTCCTTGTGGAAAAGGCTCCGGACTACGTCTTTGTCATGGACCGCGACGCGGCCATCGGCACCGAAGGCGCGCAGCTGGCACAGGAGATCGTGGAAAACGAGCTTGTCAAAGGCACGGAGGCCTATCAGAACGGCAACATCGTCTATCTGGCACATCCGGCGGTCTGGTATACCGCCGAGGGCGGCATCCACGCGCTGAACCTGATGCTTCAGGATCTGGAAACCGCTTTGCTGAAGTAAAAGTGTTCCCTGGGATTCCGGGAACGGCTATGCCCGTTTATCATGAACACGGATGCCCAAACAGGCAGCATCCCTTGACAGCGGCGGGGGAGAAGTGGTAAAAAATGTGATATCGCGGGACAGCGTGGATGGGGAGATCACCGCAGTGAAAGACGCGGCAAATGGCAATGGCGCATGGACAGGCCGGTCTCTGCGGCTAACGCATGATGGTGTAAAGGGAGCTGCTTATGGAAAAAATCGCAGTATATGGCGCCGGTACCATCGGGTCCGGCCAGGCAACACTGATCATTGGACATGGACTTTCCTGCGTGGTCATTGGCCATTCCGAAAAGGGAATGGAGCGTTGTAAAAACGCAATTGCCCAGAATTGGGAGGATTTGATCGCAGAGGGCCTGGCCACTGAGGCCAACAAGGCCGCGGCCATGAACCTGCTCACCATCACCAATGACCCGGCTGCCCTGGACGGCTGTACCTTCGTTTTTGAAGCTGTGGCGGAAGCCCGGGAGCAAAAGCAGGCGGTTTACCGTGCCATCGAACAGTACGCCGCTCCGAATGCGATCATTGCCTCCTGCACGTCCTCCATTGACGCGGAAGACCTGGCGGTGCTGGCTGGCCGCCCGGAGAACCTTTTGATTGCGCACCCCTTCCAGCCTGTGCATATGCTGCCTCTTGTGGAGGTGGTCCGTCACGGCAAAACGGCCGACAGCACGGTGCAGCGTACCCTGGCCCTTTTGGAACTGCTGCACCGTCAGGTGGTGGTGCTGAACCGCAGCGTGCCTGGATTCCTGGTAAACCGGTTTGCCCAGGCTTTGTTCCGGGAGTCCATCTACCTCATTGAGCAAGGCGTCACCACCGCCGCCGACATCGATCAGGCGGTCAAGTACGCCGTGGGGATGCGCTACGCATCCATCGGCCTGCTGGAATATTATGATGCGGTAGGTTTCGGCCTGGAGAAGGCCATTGCGGAAAATGTCTACCCGGATCTGTGCGATACAAAGGAGATTCAAAAAACAATTTTGGAGGGCCTAGCCCGCGGCCAGACTGGCCAGTCGGCGGGACAGGGATTGTACGACTGGTCTGAAAAGGACAGCGACGATTTCCGCCGGCGGAAACAAAGCCCTTATTTCGACGGCGTCAGAGAGTGGACCATGCCCAATTGAGCGGCATTCCATTTGCTGACTTTACATGCCGCCATACCGGTGACAGACGATTGGCCTGCTCCGGTATGGCGGCGCTTTTATAAGCGGCGTAGGCTGCTGGAGCTGGCAAGCTTTCACCTGACATGAGGCATTACCAATTCGATACCGATCAAGCAAAATATTCCGGGATGGGGGATTTACGCAAAAAATCGGTGAGCCCAATCAGGACTCACCGATGCGGCCGGGTTTATTTGTCATACCATTTTTTCTCCCACCATTGCTTGACGCTCCGGCAGGCGTTCTCACAGTGATACCGGATACCACGGCTCAGCACCCGGTAAATGCCCCACATCCCGGACTCTACATCCCAGCGCAGGGAGCCGGAGCGGTAGAGATAATCGCCGGGACACGTTGTCCGCTCCGGCTCGATGTTGAACACATTGCCCACGCTGACGGCCCCCTGTACAGGGACGACCCGGGTGAAGGGGTCCTCCGGCTGGGCCCGCCAGCGGTGGCCGTGGAGGGCGAAGCTGATGTTCCGGGGCTTATCCGCCGGCATCAGCAGGCGAATGATGACCCGCTCCCCGGTGTAGGACTGGAACAGGGGCGTGGCCGGGTCGCCGTGGACCTTGGAGTCGAACACCTTGTAGATGAGAGGGACTTTTCGCAGCCGGTTGAAAAACCGCTCGGAACGGTAGTTGTAGCCCTTTTCGCCGGTATCCTCGTGGTCGGGGGGACCGTGAGGACTTTCCGGCCCCTGCTCCGTGGTTTTGATAAGGTTCCCTTCCGGGTCCAGCAGGCGGATGCCGTTGTGGGCGAACAGGACGAACTCCCGGAAGGTCTCCGCCCCCGGCGCGGTGATGACGGCTTCTTCCTTGTAATTCTCCTCCACGGGGCAGATGCCGCTGTAATGCTTCGCCCCGGCCGGCTCCACAATGACGGCGCCGAACAGGCCGTGGTGCCGGTGGTTCCGCAGGTCGCCGAAGGAGGTCAGAAGACACGCGCCGTATTCCCGGTCCGCGTGCCACAGATATTTGACGCACTCGCCCGGTCCGGCGGTCTGCTCCGCCGGATTCCAGCCCACGTTGACGCCGGGGGAGGCCACCGGGTCATATTTGAGGAACTGCGGGCTCAGAGACACCCGGTCGCCGGGCGTATGCGGAAAGTCCAGCGGTACGGAGGGATAGTCATTCCAGCGGATGGGCACATTGGGGTCGAACAGGTTGTGGAGGGTGACCTCCACCCAGTCCCCGGCGTTGACCCGGAGGATGAGAGGGATGGGCTTTCGACGGCCCCGGCGTACATCCTCGGCCTGCGCCAGCGGGACGAACAGCAGCCCCTCCGGGTCATGGTCGCCGTAGCGGTTGTACTGCAGGTCCTTCTGGATGGCGGCGATCTGGAACTTCCGCACCACCGCGCCGGGAGGCGGCGTCCGGGGCGCAGCGATGGGCCGGATGCCGCACAGGGGCTTCAGGTCCGGCCGGGGCGCGGCGTGGGCCCGGATAATACCCCACAGCCCCAGCCACAGGTCGTCGATGCCGCCGGAGTAGTAGAGATAATCCCCGGCGGCGTAGGGTTCGTCGATGCGGAGGTTGAAGGCCTCCGAGATACCGATGGTCTGGGCCTGGACCAGAGGGGACACCGGGTCCGTGATTTCCTTCCGCCAGGGCAGGCCGGTGATGTTGAAGATATGCTGCTCCTCATGGGCGCCGTCCAGCAGGCGGATAACCATAGGCTCGCCGGGATAAGTCTCCAGAATGGGGGTGGCCGGGTCGCCGTAGCAGAAGGAGCTGAAAATGTGGGCCGGGTCGTTTTTGCGCTTCAGACGCTCCACCATGGGTTCGCAGCGGTAGTTGATGCCCATAACGCCGGGGTCATCATCGGAGCCGGGATGTTCCGGCGGGTTCAGGGGGCGGCCCTCGCCGTCAAACAGCAGGGCGAAGTCATGGAGGGTCAGGACAAACTCCCGGTGCATTTTGCCGTCGACGGTGCGGATGACCGCCTTTGTGCCGCTTTTCAGCGGCTCCCACGTCTCCGGGTCCAGAAATTCCGCCCCGGCGGGCTCCACGATGAGGGCCCCAAACAGGCCGTGCTGCTGGTGGACGTTGGCAAACAGGTGGTCGTGGAAGAAGACGGTGTTCAGCTCCTCGTTGGCGAAGAACCGCTCGATGAGCGTCTCACACCGGCGGGCCCCGGCGATGTTGTTCCAGCCGTTGGCGGCGCCGTCGGAGACGATGGTATCGAACTTCACCAGATGGATGTGATACCCCACGATGTCGGTGATGGTCTCCAGCTGGAAGGCGCTGGCCTCGATGCGCTCGGGGAGGAAGTTGGTGAGCCGCACCTCGATGCAGTCCCCGGCGTTGACCCGGAGGACCAGGGGCTCCGGGCGGATGCAGCCGCATTCCACCTTGGCCAGGTAATCGTCCAGGCTTCCCTCTTTTTCAATGTCCTCCATCAGGACGAAGAAGCGGCCCTGGGGGTCGTGCCAGCCGTAATCGTTGTAAACCACGTTGGCCTGCACCGCCGCGATGTCAAAGCGTTTCACGTTCTGCGCCGCGCCGCAGGGGCAGGTGTCCGTGTACAGCGCCCCGGGCACGGCGTTTTCCACAAAGTTGGCCTGCTCCAGAACGGAGGGCTGTCTGGTAGGCTCTCCCTCCGGCGTCAGGACGCCCAGAGGCGGCTGGAGAGGCTCCTGGCCGAACGTTCCCGCCACAAAGTTGGGATAGCCGAGGTGCAGGCCGTCTCTGGGCGGCGGGAGCGGGCGGTCCCGCAGGGGCATCAGGGCCTCGATAGGCGTACCGTCCGGATAAGTGCCGTGGCCGTCCTGCAGCCGGTCAAACACCCGCCACAGCGTCCACATCCCCTCATGGAAGTGGGGGTACAGGTGGCAGTGGAAAATGGCATCGCCGATCATGCCGTTGAGGCTGCCCGCGCCGTAGAGAATATCCAACGTATAGCACTCCTGGGGACTGATGGAGATGGAGTCAATGATGGTGGACTTGGGGTCCTCCGGCTCCAGCCGCCACTGGTGGTTGTGGAGGTGGAACACGTGGGTCTCCTTCACGCCGCCGTGGATGAGCCGGATTTTGGACGGGTCCCCCACATAGGCCCGGAGAATGGGGGGCGCCGGGTCGCCGTAGGCCCAGGAACTCATGGAGATGTCCTCCGCCGTGTCGGCGGGGTCGGCGTGGTGGCCCGCCAGAGGCGGCCGGTTTCGCATGGGCTCGGAGCGGTAGCTGATGGCGGTGGTGCCGTTGGGAAGTCCTGTGTGGGGGTCCACCGGCGGTCGATTGTCTTTCGTCAGAATTTCCAGTTCGTCGTGGAAGAACACGGCGTATTCCCGGAAGGCGGGCTTCGCCGGGTGGTAGATGTCGGCAAACAGGCCGCTGTCCATGGGGTTGCCTGTCACCGGGTCGTACCAGGAAGACCCGGCCGCCTCTACGATGATGGCGCCGAACAGGCCGTGGACGTTGGTGCCGTCCTCGCCGCTGCGGGTATCCGCCATGTCAGAGAACAGGAAGACGCCCTCCTGATCCGCCTGCCAGGTGTAGCTGATGCGGCCGCCGGTGGTGGAGTCGGGATTGCAGCCCACATTGGCGCCGTCGGAGGTCAGCACGTTGTAGGAAAGGCCCTGCACGTGGATGGACGCCCTGCGGTCCAGCTTGTTTTCAAAATTGATCTGGACGGTGTCGCCCACATTGGCCCGGATGACCAGGGGCCGCACCTCCTCATAGGGCTGGGGGACGGGAAGCGCAAACCGCTTCCTGGACTCCCGCTGAATGCGCTGGGAATCCTGTTTCAGCACATACAGCATCCCGTTTGGGTCATGGTCTCCGAATTTGTTGTAGACGATGGGAAGGGAAATCGCTTCTATATCATAGACCCGGAGCTGTCCGGGGCTGGGATAAGCGGATAATTCCAGCATAGGATTGTTCTCCTTGCGATGCATTGCACAGCCCCCGCCAGAAGCCGGAAGCTGTGTAACCTATCCTATGTGCCGGCGAATAGACTGGTGTTTTCCACCCGATGGGACGAAACGTTATGGCGGGGGGAGGGGGATATTCCCTATTCCATGCAGGGCCCGGGGGAAGGCCGTGAGTTCCTGGTGCTCTCTGACAACATCCCCACCGAGGAAGTCTATATCACGGATGGCGTTGGCCCCGGAACGCTGGAATCCCAGAGCGTCAAATCGCCATACGGCAAGGTGCCGGACACCTACAAGCACGAGCGCATCCATATGGAGCCGATCATGGGAGATGTAAAGCCGGGTTCCGGCAACGTCATCGGCACAAACAGGCCATGAAAAAAGACACAGGACATGAAGATTCATGTCCTGTGTCTTTTGACTTGAGCGCCATGAAAGATTTTGGTAAATACACGACCTGGCGAGCAAATGAATCAAGCCGAAACGTTTCCTGCCCCTTTACCCCACGGAAAAGGGAAACAGCCGCCCAACTCACGACGAAAGTCACGGGAATGCGGAGGCTGCCTGTTCAGGAATTCCCCCTGTTTTTCTGATTCCGTGGGAAAAATCACCCTAATAGCAGCGCAACGCAAAACCCAAGCAGGGCGCCGAAGCAGACCTGCAGGGGGGTATGCCCCAGAAACTCCTTCAGAACATCCTCCGGCGGCGTATCCTTGCTGAGAGATGCCAGCAGATCATTGAGAATCTTGGCGTGCTTCCCCGCCTCTCTCCGCACACCCATGGCGTCATGCATCACAACGATTGCAATGATGGCGGTGACTGCAAATATCGCAGACGCAAGGCCGTATTCCAAAGCGGCGGTGGTCGCCATTGCCGTCACCGTGGCCGAATGGCCGCTGGGCATTCCGCCGTCGCCGAACAGGCGGCCGATATCCAGCTTTTTGTGTATGGCGGCGTAGAGGAGCGTCTTTATGATTTGAGCAGTGGCCCAGGCAACTAATGAATTGACAAGCAGATGATTGTCGAAGATCTGAAGGATGTTCATGGCAACGTTCCTTATTGGCTGGATTTGCGAAAGGGTTGGGTTGTTGATTCATTATATGCCCTTTTCATGCATTTGTCATGCTATTTCGCTTGATTTCCATAGAAAACCATGTGCCAGCCGGGAGCGTCAGGCGATGATCATGGCCCGGCTGCCGCCGGACAGCTCTTTTTTCACCACGATCTGCTTGTCAATCTTCTCTTTCAGCTCCGCCACATGGGAGATGATGCCAACCAGGCGGCTGCCCTCTGTCAGGCCCGCCAGGGTCAGATAGGCCTTGCCCAGCGCCTCGGAATCCAGGGAGCCGAAGCCCTCGTCCACAAACAGGGTGTCCAGGTGGATGCCGGTGGACATCTGCACCTCGTCGGAAAGGCCCAGAGCCAGGGCCAGGGAAGCCAGAAAGGCCTCGCCGCCGGAGAGGGTGTTGACGCTGCGCTCCGTGGTGTTGATGTGGTCTACGATATCCAGCTCCAGACCGCTCTGGCTGCGCTGGTTGCTGGCTTTTCCCCGGCGCTTCAGGTCATACTGCCCGCCGGACATTTTCCGCAGGCGGATATTGGCCCGCTCCAGGATGCGGTCGAAGTAGGTGGTTTGGATATAAGTCTCCAGCATGATCTTGTCCTTGCCGGCGATGTTGCCGCTGGCGGTGTCAGAGAGGGTCTTCATCCAGGCGTACCGGGACTCCAGGTCCTCCATTTCCTGCGCCTTGGCGGCAATGTGCTTCTGGGCGGAGGCGTTGGCGGTGATGCGGGCGTGGAGGTCCTTCTGCACTTCGGCAATGCCGTTTTTCCGGGCGGTGAGTTCCGCCTTCTGCACTTCCAGGGCTTCCGTGTTCACTTCCGGTTCCGCGGCCAGCTGCCCCCGCAGCTGCTCCATGGCGGCACGAATACCCGCCAGTTCCTCTTTGCAGGTGTTGTGGGCAGCCTCGGCGGCGGCCAGCGCGGCTTTCAGCCCGTTCCGCTTCTTTTCCAGCGCGGATCTCTCCGCCAGCGCGGCAGCCTTGTCCGGGAAGGGGAGTTTGGAGCGCAGTGCGTTGATCTGGGCGTTCAGCTCCGCGAGGGAGACAGTCAGCCCGACGATTTGTTCCTTTGCGGCGGAGAGCGCCGTCCCTGCCGCTGTCAGGGCTTCTTCCTTTTTGGGGATCAGATCGTCCAACTTGGCCTTTCTGGTTGCTTTCTCTTTTAAAACAGTAATTTGCCGCTCTGCTTCCGTGATCTCCTCAGTCAGAAGGGCTTCCTGTGCTTTGGCGGCGGCCTGCGCGTCCTCCAAGGGCGTTTCGCCCAGCAGCGGCGGGATGGCCTTTCGGATGGCGTCTCCGGAGGAATTTACGATGCCCCGCTGGGTGCTGGCCTTCCCACTGGCCTGTTCCGTTTCCCTCTGCGCCTTTTCGTAGGCGGCCTTGGCAGCTTTCACCTCGGCTTCCGTGGGAGCGATTTCCGAGAGAACTGCCAGATGGGGGTGCTCCGTGGAGCCGCAGACCGGACAGGGGAGACCGGGGGACAGGGAAGAGGCGATGATACCGGCCTGCTCATCCAGAAACGCCTTGTTTTTGGCGTCGTAGGCCCGCCCCAATTGGGATGAGGCGGCTTCCGCTGTCAAATACGCCTTTTGCAGCCGTTCCAGCTGCGCTTTCTGGGCGCTCAGATGGTCAATGTCCGCCGCCAGCGCCCGGAACTTTTCCCTGCGGTCCAGGAGGGCCTGCTTTTGCCCCTGGCGTTTTTCCTTTTCGGCACTGACAGATTCCAGCCCTGCCCGTTCTTCTTTCAGCGCGGCGACCTCGGCGGTCAGCGCGGCGCTGCGCTGCTGGGCGGCATCCTGGGCTGCTGCCGCGTCCGACAGGGCGGCTTCCTTTTTCGTCCGCTGGCCGCTCTTGACGTCCAGCTCGTCGTAGGACGGCAGCAGAAGCTCCATGGAAGTGATCTGCCTGGAAAGGGCCTCTTGTTCGGGCACGGTGCGCTGGGCAGCAGACAGGGCGGCTGACAGCTGTTCCAAAGACGCTGCCTTTTCGGCCTCTTGGGCGGCCTTTTCAGCCAGAGACCGCTTCGCGGCCTGGTACGCCTCGGCCTTCGTCAGCTGTGCCACCACTGTTTCCAGCTGCTGGTCCAACTGAGAAAGCTGTCCCGCCAAAGTCTTCTGGGCGGCGGTGTCCTCCTGCAGAAGCTGCTCCAGAAGGTCCTGAATGTCTGCGATGGGCAGGCCGTTCTCCCTGGCTTTTTTCACATCGGCGGCCAAAAGGGAGTCCTCATGGCAGGCGATGCCCTCCACATACTGCCGGATGCTGATGTCCGCCTGCTCCCGCTGGGCTTTCAGCTCCGTGGCCCGGGCTTTCAGCTGCTCCTGCAGGGACACATATAACCCCGTGCCGAAAATGTCCCGGAAAATTTTCTGCCGCTCCTTGGTGTCCGCCTGCAGCAGCTTGCGGAAGTCCCCCTGGGAGATCATGGCTACCTGGGAAAACTGCTCCCGGGTCAGCCCGATGATATCCCGGACCGCCTGGTCCACCTCTTTCGTTTTGGTGACGGAATGGCCGTCCGGATAGGTGAGCTGGGCGCCGGCCGGCTGTTTGGTGGTGCCGGTGCCTTTTGTTTTGGCACGCTCGTATTCGGGGCTCCGGCGGACGGTGTACTCCTTGCCGCCGTAGGCAAAGGTCAGCTCCACAAATGTGGGGTCCGCGTCTTTGGCGTATTTGGAGCGCAGCATGTCCGCGCTGCGGTCACCGCCGCTGGCCTCCCCGAACAGGGCGAAGGTGATGGCGTCGAAAATGGTGGTCTTTCCGGCGCCGGTATCGCCGGTGATGAGATACAGGCCGCTGCTCCCCAGCAATGCAAAATCCAGCTCCTGCCTTCCCGCGTAGGGGCCGAAGCCGGCGATGGTCAATTTCAGCGGTCTCATACGTTCCCCTCCTGAATGGACTCGATCAGTTCCCGGGCAAAGTCTTTCTGCACCTCGCTCATGGGCTGGTTGTTCTGCAGCTCATAAAGTTCCGCGAACAACTCCAGCGGCGACTTGCTGTTCACGTTTTCCGCGCTTCCAACCACCCGGTCGGTGCGGGTGCGGGTGTTGTCGTAGCTGAGCTTCATCAGGTTGGGATAGATCACCCGCAGCCGCCCCACGGCCTCCGCCACATCCTCCTCGTCGGTGAGGATGATGTGGAGATAGTCCTCCGCGCCGGCGGCGGAATAAACAGCTTTGTCCGTCAGCTCCGCGAAGGTGCCCCGGATCTCCCGCAGATCATGCCGGGGTGTCAAAGGAACGGTGTGCAGCCGCAGGTCGCCCTTTTCTCCCAGCTCCACCACCGTCACGCTCTTGTAATGGCCTGCCTCGGAGAAGGAGTATTTCAAAGGCGTGCCGCAGTAGCGGATGCGGCTGGAGCCGATGTTCTGGGGGCCGTGGAGATGGCCCAGGGCCACATAGTCAAACCCGTCGAACACAGAGGCGTCCACACTGTCGCTGCCGCCTACACTGATCTCCTCGGACTCGCAGGTGGCGGCACCGGTGACGAACTGGTGGGTCACCAGCACGTTCCGGCCGGTGAAGTCCACACCCATGTGTTCAATGGCTGTCCGGACGGCGCCGGTGTAGCTTTCGATGCCCGCGTCCGGGAAATACCGCTTCACATGGATGGGCTTCACAAAGGGCAGCAGCCAGAAGCGGACGTCTCCGTACCGGTCGGAGAGGGTGATGGGCTCCACTTTGCCGTCATAGACAGGGGAGAGGTGAATGCCCGCCCCCTCCATGAGCCGTCCGCCGAAGGCCAACCGCTCCGGAGAGTCGTGGTTGCCGCTGATGATGAGGACGGGGAGGCCCCGCTTTGCCAGGCGGCAGAGAAACTCGTCAAACAGTGTTACCGCCTCGGCGGGAGGGACGGACTTATCGTAGACGTCCCCGGCGATGAGCACCGCGTTGGGCTTTTCCGCCTCAATGACGCGGATAATCTGGGTCAGGATGCAGGCCTGGTCGTCCAGCATGGAGATTTCATTGACCCGCTTGCCAATGTGCAGGTCAGATAGATGGATAAACTTCATAGGCCACCTCTGAAGTGATTTTCATACCACCCATTATACTGTTTTTCTGGAAAAGGGCAACAGGCTCCCTGTTGGATACCCATGGGGAACCGTACCGCAAAGTACATACCCAAAACAGGGGCGAGCCCGGCCATAACCTGTACAGAAGCAATTGCCTTTTTATGCAAAAAGGTCAACCACCCGGAACGCTTTTTTCTCACCATCCCATTCCCGCCAGCCACCGGCTGACGGTTTCTTCCCGTTCTCCCGCCGTGCCCGCAAGGGACAATTCCCCTTGGATACTGCCATCCAAAAGATACAGAAAGATACAGAATCCTGCCGCATTTCGCAGCCACCTTGCTGTCATGGGTCACCATTAAAATGGTGGTGCCCTCCCGGTTCAACCGGGTAAATTCCTCCATCACTTCCCGGGCTGCACTCTGGTTCAGGGCTCCAGTGGGCTCATCGGCGAACAGAATTTTCGGCTGATTCATCATGCTTCGGCAGATGCAGGCCCGCTGGAGTTGTCCGCCGGATACTTCGGTAATTCTCCGTTCCGCCAGCTCCGCAATTCCCATTTTCCCCATCAGCATCCGCGCCCTGCGCTCGATTTCTTTCCCAGAGGCCTTTCCCTGCTTCAGGCGGCAGGCGGGCAGCATGATATTGTCCAGCAGATTCAGGTTTTTCAGCATATTCATTTGCTGAAAAACAAAGCCCATCTGCGAAAGCCGCAGCCCTGCCCGGTCATCCTCCGAAAGGGCGCAGAGCTCCGTGCCGCCCATCCACACTTCACCGGAATCCGCCCGGTCCATGCCGGATACCTGGTAAAGCAGGGTGGACTTTCCGGAGCCGGAAGGCCCCATGACGGCCGCCATTTCCCCGGCCTTGACACCAAAACTGATATTTTTTAAAATTCCATTCTTGCAGAGGTTCTTTACAGCCAGCAGTTCTGCCATCGTTCTCTACTCCTTTCCCATACAGCATTCGTATGCCCGGATGTGTTTGACCTCCGACAGCCCCAGCAGGACGGCGCAGAATACGGTGATGAACGTCACCGCCGGGATGCAGCCGCATACAATTTTATAATCGATCAGGAAGCGGAAGCCCGTTGCCCCAAGCGTTTTTAAGAGCACACCTGCCAGCTTTTCCCCCAGTAGATTGCCAAACAGAATTCCCGCCAGGATGCTTGCCAGCAGCACCGGCAGATACCCGAGGAAATACAGCCGTTTGATGTCCCCGCCTGTAAAGCCGAGGGCCTTTCTCAGGGAAATATCCTGACGGTCCTTCGCCACAAGCAGCCGCGTAAACAGAACGACGACCACGAACATCACCAAAGCCGCCGCCAGGATCGCCATTCTCGCCGCCATGCGGATCTCCTGAATGGTCTGTCCGTAGGTATCGGTCACATATTCCTGAATATCCACTGCCTTGGCGTTGATACCGCTTTCAGACAGGATTTGGGCGCATTCAGGTAACCATTGCTCCTTTTGGACGCCCTCCTTCAGCGAGACATAACACACGCTCCACATCAAAGGTCCTTCGCCGGGAAGGGATGCGGCCTTCGCTGTCTTTCCGCCGTTTGTGATGTCCGGATAGATGCCGCAGACTGTGTATTCCCGTGGGTTTTTACCGACTAAAAGCAGAAGCGTGTCTCCTAGGTCAAGGCCCAATTCCTCCGCGCACAGCCAGGAGAGCGCGATCTCATTTTCCCCGTTGGGCGCCACTCCTTTGGCATAGGCAACCGGAAAGATGGTATGGTCGCCCTGCTCCACCTGCAAAGCGGCATCAGAGCCGTCCGGCAGAACCGCCCGGCAGGACAGCGTCCGCAGGACGGCAAAGCGGGCCACGGGTTCCTCCTCTGCCAGCAGTTTTTCTACTTGTTCCGTCTTGCCTGCAATATCCTCTGTCTGACGAATATCCAGACGGATCTCTCCCTCTCCGATTCCCATGTAAGTGACAAACCGGGGGGAGGAGATGGTGCTCAGAAGATTCTGCGGCAATATCATCAGGAAGATCCCCAAAGTGACCACAAGAGCGACCATCAGATACTGGGGGGAGGGAAGATGGCTTTTTTTAGTCTCCCTATGCTGTCCGGTCAGCGCCTCCACCGCCGACAGCTTTTCCGTGGATTTCAGCGTCCGCCTGACAGAGTGGAGCAAAACGCCCTCCGTCAGCGCAGCGCCCAAGAAAGCCGCGATGCATCCCGTCCATCCATCCTCGGGCGCACCGTACAATTCCCGCATCTGCGCGGATATGGTGCTCTTTGACAGAAAGGCCAAAAGCAATCCGCACACAGCTCCCAAACCGGAGAGCGTCAAAAATTTCAGGGAATAGAGCTTCCGGATATCTCCCTTCGGTATTCCGATGGCCTTCAGCATTCCGATCTCCCTCCGGTCTGCCTCCAACTGTGTCAGCAGCGTGAAGCGGATGCAGAGCATGGAGATCAACAGCAGCACCACGCTCACCAGAAGGATCACCAGGATCATCAAGCCATCCGAAAGCGCGTTCATCATGCGGATGAGTGGTTTTGTGATGGCCGGTCCATTGGAGGGCAGTCCGGCATCCGTGTATGCCGCGGCAAAGGCGTTTATATCCGCTCCCTTCCGCAGCAGAAATTCAATCAGATATTCCTCGCTTCCTGCGCTTTTCAACAGTTCATAGTCCGTATCGCTCACCAGGAACCGCTTGGAGGACGCCATCATGGCGTTCATCTGGGAATCCCGCAGGAATCCGGCAATGGTGAAACTGTTTTCCCCAATCCGCACCGTCTCCCCCGCGTTCAAGCCGTACTTCTGCCGGTAGCAGACCGGAACATAGATCTCTCCGCTCCGGACCTCACCGATCACACGGTTTTCCAGGTCTACCAGGTAATCGAACCGCCCGCTCTGGACGCAGACGCCGTTGTCCTGGGTGCTGTCCGCCAGGGAATGACCGGCCAGGACTATGGAGCTGTTCTCCAGGTTCAGAAAGCGCAGCGTCTGATAATCCCGTACCTGCTCCTGCTCGGCGGCAAACCGGACAAGCGCCGCCTCGTCCATCTCTCCGGCGTGCATCTGCAGGAAATCCGGCGTCCCGGCCGCCTCCATCAGTGCATCCACCGAGCCCAATAACCCGGTGGCGAGGAAGCAGGTCAACGCAAACATCAACGCGCTGACCGCCATAAACAGCCATGTGTTCGCCGCCCATAAGGGACGGCACTTTCTTTCCTTAGACTTCATACCCGGCCTCCCGCAGCAGCGTCAGCAGAGCTTCAAAGGATTCCGGCTTCTGCGCCAGCGCATCGTCAATGGCAAAGCAAATACGCTCCCGGTGAGAGGGCTTTTTCTGATCTTCCAGCGCATTTTAGTAGCCGGTGTTGGAGAGGAACAGGCACATCCGATCTCCCTTGAAGCTCGCACGGGAATCGTGGGTCAGCACATCGAAAATAATCATGTGCCGGGTTTTCTCGTCAAATCGGGCCAAATCCATGAAGTTGTGACCTTTGAAGTTCTGCGCCCCGGCTCTGAGGCGCGCATCCTCCATCAGCTCACGCATGGTCACGGTTCTCAGCGGCTTAACCTCTTTCATGGCCTCTGCCTCCTTTCTTCCGGCCCTGCCCCTTGACCATCAGGATGCCGTCCAGGGTGGTGGCGGTGATCCGCAGCCGCTCCGCGATGGCAACCCTGTCAGATACTCTACGCATCGCATTGTCGAACACGGTAATGCGCATTCGAAAGACGCATTTACGACTGAGGAAATCTGTAATATTTGGACCCTTGAAGTGAGCAAGCAGCGTGACTTTGCGATTCTGGCCTGCGCGACTGGGATGCGAGCCCAAGAACTACTGGCTCTGCGCGGAGATGACATTGCGGCGGGCGGTATGAGCATTACCATCAGTCGGGCGGTTAACATGGATGGCAATGTACCTGTAATCGGGCAGACTAAGAGCGGGGACAGTAATCGGGTGATTCCCATACCTGCCAATGTCCAGCACATTGCGGCAAAGTATCGAGATTATGGTGGGGATTTGATCTGGCAAAGCCCCCAGAAGTCGGACAGACCAATCAATCCAAGCACTTATCGAGCCGCTTTTGAGCGCCTCTGCAAATCTGCGGGTGTCCGTTGTTTGACGCCACACTGTTGCCGTCATACTTATATCACGCAGCTCCACGCTCATGGTGTGGACATGACGGTCATTAAGGCACTTGCCGGTCACTCCCGCCGCGATGTAACGGAGGGGTACACGCACCTATCATAGGCCACACTCTCGGCAGCTACGGATAAACTCAATGACCTCTTTGACACAAAGGATTTGTCTGCTTGATACGTTTTTGTTTAAATGGATTACATAGATTATGTTCAAATTATGTTGGGAGATATCATAATGGTTTTCATGGCAAAACAGAAAGTCCTGAAACCATTACGGTTTCAGGACTTTAACTGGTCCCCCGACCGATGATAAATCCGAACTTTCAATGTCGGCAAAATCAAGCCTTGTCTCACCCTCTTTGTAGTTGAAGGTAATCAAGAGATAATCGTCAAATACGGTCACAGAATTTACAAAGCTGTCAATCAGCCTCCGGCGTTCCTCCAGCTTGGACACATCCAGGCTACGGAAACGGCAAATCCAATAGACCACATCCTCACGGGTTAGCTTGGGCCGCTTCATTTCCTCCTGGATAATCTGCAACTCAATGTCCTTTTTCCGCTCCTCCAACTCGTCAAGCCGCTGCTTGGTGGATGCGTTGATAATCCCCATCTGGATAGCGTTCAGCATATTGGTAATGCCTCGCTCGGTTTCCTCCATCTGCTTGCGAAGGGCGGGGAGTACGCTGCTCTCTCTGGTCTGAATCTCCATAACCGTATCGGCTATGTATTCCACAAAATTATCATCCATCACTTTCGCCATGACAGCATTGACAACGGCATTTTCAATTGGCAGCTTGCGGATGCTTTTATGCTTGGCGTTGCAGTTCTTTTGCTTCTTGGTGTTGACGCAGCGGTAATAGTGGTACTTCCGGCCTTTACTGGAGCTTGTGCCGCTCTCGCCCACCATCATTGCTCCGCAGGTTCCGCAGAACAACTTTGTAGTCAATAGATAATCGTCCTCGGCCTTGTGACGGGCAGGGGCTTTTTTGTTGGCTTCAAGCCTTTTCTGCACCCTGTCAAAGAGGTCTTGGGGAACGATGGCAGGAATACCGCCCGGGGTCACAATATTGCGGTAGCTGTATTCTCCAATGTACTTCCGATTTTTCAGCATACGGGCAATAAAATTGAGGTCAATTTTCCGGCCCCGTACCGTGGTAACTCCGTTCTCCATCAGATAGTCCATTATGTCTTTCATCGTGGCTCCCTTGTCATACCGGGTGAATGCCTCCAACACAATAGGGGCGGTACGGGGATCTATCTGGTAGCATTTATCCTTGTCAATGGTAAAACCATAGGTGAGAGTGCCGCCGTTGTATTTGCATTTCAGAGCGTTTTCCGTGTGGCCCCGGATAACCTTTTCGGACAGCTCGGCGGAGTAATATTCCGCCATACCCTCCAGCATGGATTCCAGAATAATCCCCTCCGGGCCGTCTGAAATGTTCTCTGTGGCGGACAACACCTTGACGCCGTACTTGCGAAGCTGGGCCTTGTAATGGGCGCTGTCATATCTGTTCCGGGCGAAACGGTCTAACTTCCATACGATGATAACATCAAACAACCCTTTTGCGCTGTCCTTAATCATGCGCTGGAAGTCTGGGCGGTGGTCTGTCTTTGCGGACATGGCCCGGTCAATATAGGTGCGTAAAATGGTTATATCGTTCTTCTTGCAGTAGGCCGTACATTCCCGAAGCTGTCCCTCAATACTTTCCTCCCGCTGGTTGTCGCTGGAATACCGGGCATAGATCACCGCTTTCATTCTTCTTTCGCCTCCTCCATGATACGGAACAGCGCCTCTTTCAGGCGCTTGTTGACGGGGGCCTGCGGGTCAAAACACATTTCGATAAACTCCCGCATTTCCCGGTTTTGCTCCGTTTTCTCTTTGAGCGCCTGGGGCTGGTAGTCGTACAGCTTGCCCCTGGGGTCATCGGTGCGGCAATAGAGATAATCCATCGACACATCGAAGTAATCAGCGTACTTGATAAAAATTTCCGGGGCCGGGGTGGACTGGCCTGTTTCATAGCGGTTTATCCGGGACTGCTGGACGCCCAAAATCTCCGCCATGTTTACCTGTGTCAGCCGGACGCCCTCGCGCAAAGCCCGCAGCCGCTTTCCAATCTGCTCCACTAAATATCCCACCTTTCAAAAATAAAATATCACAAATAAGTATAATTGTAAATGGCGTTTTGAGTTTCGTCAAAATATTTTCGCGGGTGACAGCCAGCCTGCGGCTGACACCCCTTGATTACCGCAAAGCCCGGTATCTGCCGGATGTCAACGGCGGTAACGCCGTTTATCTTGACCGTTGACATCCGACCGATACCGGGGTATTTATGATTATTAGCGTTAGTATTATAAGGTAACGTTAATCATAAAGTTGGATTATATACTCTAGTTAATAGGATATCGACTCCTTCCCAGCATAGCGGGTAGGAGTCGTTTTTTGCCCTCAAAATATCGTGAATTTTCGTTGATTTCAGTTGGACATAAATGAAAAATTAGACTTTGATATTCAAGATTATCGTTGAATTTTCTTTGAGAAGTGTCCATTCCTTTATTATAGTTGAAAGGGTCTTAAATTTATGCTATGATATGCAGGCTGGAATTTGTGCTGCAAGTTTTATGGAGGTGCTTTATGAAAATTGAAAAAATCAATGATAGCAAAGTGAATATTGCAGTTGTTTCCAGTGATGATGTTCTCATAACTGATACTCAATCTGCTTTGGATTTGATAATGACCGTTAAATATGAAACGGGTGCGGATAGAATAGCAATTAGCAAGGGTGCTATTGCTGAGGAATTCTTTATTCTAAGTTCAGGTTTGGCTGGAGAGGTTCTTCAGAGATTTATTAATTATCACTTCAAGTTAGCCATTTACGGTGATTATTCTAAATATACCAGCAAGCCTTTACATGATTTCATCTATGAGTCTAATAATGGTAAAGACATTTTCTTTATGAGCAGTCGTGAGACTGCTGTTGAGAAACTTCTTTCTATCTAAGTAAATAAGCACAAGTTCCAAAATGCAGACCCTTGAGCCTAATGGTTCAGGGGTCTTTTAATTTTGCTTGAGTTTTTAATGTGCTTAGGTCAACCCTCCAATCTCATTTTATAGAATTTAAATTGGGTTGTCCATGTAAAAACGGTTGCAACGATAATTTTTGAGAAAAAGAAGTTTTGATTGCTGTTTTAGTTAGTAGTGTAGGGTGTTAGACACCGATATCCACAATGCTAGAGTATATAAAAGTTGGACGTTTTTTTGACAAGGCACTGAAAAACTGGTATACTTAAACTGTCAATAGTTGTATGATGTATGCTGCTCCGGGTCTGGAACAACGGCAGAAACGAGTAACAACGGATGATACGGTAATCCTGCACCTGGCGGAACGAACTGGGCGGGAAGTGGGAATAATGCGAGGATTATTGTGACTGTACAGGCAAAAATATCTGGTCTGCTATTTGGCAAAGTAACCTAGAAAGCTATGCGGGGAGGCATACCCTGCCAATATAGTTTCCTTTGTGCTTTGCACTGCTAAGATTAATTTCAATCCCAGCTTTTTATTGCCAACAAGCTATGGCGTCAAGGTGGTCTGGCGCACAAGCACATCTCTGTATGACCCACAGGGTGAGGCAACAGGGCCATTTGCCAATGGAGGCACCATATGCGCTGGTGAACCCCACTCCCAAGGTATCAAGATGGTCTCGCATAGGGGGTAAGGGGGTAGTATACCCTTTTTGCCCTACAAAAAAATGTGTATTGAAGTACGACCTGCATGGGGCCGTGCTTTTTTCTACGCTATAACGAGGAATATATAAAAAGGTTGGCTGCCGGAGGATATTTGTTATCCTGCAACTGTTATCTATAAATGCATACTGGAGGTGATGTGCGTGAATATATACTGTAACCTCAGCATCCGCAATAATTCTCTGTGTCCGCACGCATTGACCTCCGGCGGCTGGATAGACTAATTTAACTTAAATGAAGGAAGTAACCTGATTTGCCACAAAATGGGGAGAATGCCCGTTTTATAAAGTCCAATCAGGTAATGGAGGAAAAGGATAATAGCAAGAGCAATACCGAACGCCTTATCGAAACATTTGCAAAGCAAATGAGAAAATACAGAAAGCAATGTGGCTATACTCAGCAAATTCTTGCGGATACCATCCATGTGTCATTGGACACGGTGAAGCGATATGAAAGTGGGAGATATAGTGGCATCGATATTTGTCTCGTCAGTATAATTGCAGATGCCCTTCAAATAGAGCCATATATGCTTTTCAAAGAGCAGGAAGATAATGTAAGTATTGAACTTTATGATGCAATTAAAAGTGTATTGCGCAAACATGGAATCAGGATAAATGATTCCGAATATTGAGAGTAAGAGTGCAGAGCTTGCCCCATTTGGTGGCAAACCCTGCACTCTCACTTTTAGAGGGAAATTGCTAAAATGGAGGTGCAATCAAGATTGTCCACCCGAAAGGGGGCACAGCCTGTGATTACTGCTTGTGCGTTGCTGTTGGCCACACCGACGCTGAGTGGGGAAAGGAGGAAAAACTTGTGATCAAAGTAACTGATATTAAAATCGATGTACCCGCTACTGTCGGAAATAAGTTGCTGCTGGTGGATATCAAGCCTAGATACGAGTATGACAACAACCAGCGTACTGGCAATATTACTGGCTATGGCTATACTGTCGTGCTGCCTGACAAGGCTTTCGAGAAGCTGACCGTCAAGATTGATGGTCAGCAGCAGATGGACATCACTGATGGTTATGTGAATGTTAATTTCACTGACCTCGAGTTGTACATCTACTGGGCCCAGGGGCAGTACACTGTTGGTGCCCGTGCCACGGGTATCCATACCGTGAATAACAAGGCCTAATGCTATTGCGGCGCTGTGAAGATACCGGGGAGCCAGACAGTCCCCCTCAAGGGGAATGTCCTCCCCGGCGGCAGCGCAGCGCCGCCTTTCCATAAGGGGTAGTATTACCCCTTATGGAAATCAATGTAGCATGTAGCAATATGGGAGACCACAATGGCAAGTAATTCGCAAAGCCGCAAGTGGTCATTGGTCATTAACAATCCAAAATTAGTTGGCCTTGACCATGAGGCTATCAAAGAGATTCTGGCAAAATTTGCTCCGCAATACTATTGTATGGCGGACGAGATTGCCACAACAGGAACAGAGCATACACATATTTTTGTGCTGTCTGAATCACCCATCCGCTTTACAACCATGAAGAATCGTTTTCCGATCGCACATATTGAGAAGACATACGGTAGCGCTCAGGAGAACAGGGATTACATCCGTAAAGAGGGTAAGTGGGCTGATACCGATAAGGCGGAGACCTCTGTTCCTGGAACTTTCGAGGAATGGGGCTACCTTCCGAGTGAACGGGAGGAAAAAGCCCCCATGATGGCACAGCTTATTCAGGATATTCAGGCTGGTAAAAGTACCACTGAAATTATCTTGGAGAATCCCAAGTTGGCTTTTCGCATCAAAGATATTGACCTCCTTCGCCAAACGCTTCTGGCAGAGAAATACTCCAAGGAGCAACGCAAAGTAGAAGTCACATATCTGTACGGAGCAACTGGTGTCGGTAAGACCTACGGAATTTTCAGCCAGTTCCCCGCCGAGGACATTTGCCGCATAACTAATTATCGGGGCAGTAACGGGGTCAATTTTGATGCCTACCATTGCCAAGATGTTCTCGTATTCGAGGAGTTTTGCGGCAGAATCCCCATAGAGGATATGCTGTGCTATCTGGATGTTTATCCCCTCATGTTGCCTGCCCGTTACAATGATCGGGTAGCATGTTATACCAAGGTCTTTTTCACATCTAATATCCCTCTAACACATCAGTATCGAGGTGCGCAATTGGATAGACCTGAAACCTGGCGGGCGTTCCTCCGCCGCATCCATAATGTGATTGAGTATTTGCCGGACGGTTCCACCGTCCAACGAAAGAAAGGAGGTCATATCGTATGACCACAACGGATAGAGATGCCATCATCCGTAATACCACCATCCATCATCTGCTCCGGCGCTTCTGCGCCGGGGTGGGCGTCATCAAAAACTCCCCTGCTATGTGCCTGCTTCTGTTTGCACTCGTGCTGTTCGAGGCAGTGGTATGGACGTACCGCGAGACGATTTTGGGTCTGCATGGGCTTGACGCATTTGGACAGCCTGTTGATGGCCTGATGCGTTTCGTGCTGATGGTGATTTTTGCGTCCAGCATTCCGGCTGTGCTGGTGCTGCTTGGTACCCCCTGCGGTAGTAAGCGGGTAAGAGCAAATTTACAGAGAATCGGCATGGTGAATGATGCTGGCGAGGCGCCTGTATTGGTGTCCAGACTCAAAGATAAGAACAATCCTCGGATAACAGTATGGGAGTTTGACCCCTGTGGGCTGCCTCTTTCAGTATGGGAGGATAAACAAGAACGAATTGAGACAATACTGCACGTCATCATCACAAAAATCGCATGGGGTGAGGGCCGTAAAACCGTGTATATGTACGCTGTACCTGCCACTGCTGATTTACCCGCACTGTTTCAGTGGCGGGACGAGTATCTTCGGGATAAGAACTTTGAATTGGTGCTGGGCGAAAGCCTCATGGGGCCTGTAATGGTTGACCTCTGTAAAATCCCCCATATTCTTTTAGGTGGGTCAACCGGTAGCGGCAAGAGTGTCCTGCTCAAGCTGCTGCTTATGCAGGCACTCCGCAAGGGGGCTATGGTCTGGATTGCGGATTTTAAGGGTGGCGTTGATTATCCGCAAACCTGGAGTGGTCTATGCGAAATGGTCTTTAACGAGGCGGATTTGCTTGATACTTTGGACAAACTGGTGCGCATGATGGAACAACGGAAAGCAGCCTTCCGCTCTATGGGGTGCGCCAATCTGGACGAGTACAACCAGAAAGTAGGCTGCTGCATTCCTCGCTGTATTTTTGCGTGTGACGAGGTAGCAGAACTGCTGGACAAGACCGGGGCTGACAGTGAGCGAAAGAAGTTGCTGGCGCAAATCGAAAACAGACTGTCCACGATTGCACGACTGGGGCGGGCTTTTGGTATCCATCTGATACTCGCTACCCAACGTCCCGACGCCAACATCATCCCCGGTCAAATTAAGAACAACATGGATTTCCGTGTCTGCGGTAAGGCGGATAATGTGTTGTCGCAGATCATCTTGGACAATACCAGTGCTGCCGACCGCATCCCCAAAGACTCCCAGGGGCGCTTTATGACTGCTGACGGCACCGTGTTTCAAGCATATTTGTTTGACGAGGGACAGCTTTAACAGGGAGGCGGTTCCGTATGCCACGCAAGAAGTACCCCAACGACTACGGCACCGGGATACCCTACCATGAGGTGGAGGCTCTGGCCCGTGTCCTGCTCCCGGAGATACAGGCGTTTTTCGAGAGCGAGGAGGGGCAGAGGGAGTTTGCCGAGTGGAAGAAACAGCGGGAAACTGAGCAACAGAAACAGGTGTAACAAGAGGCGGGAACATCTTCAACGATGCTCCCGCCTTCGTTTGCGTCTGCCCGACAAACTGGAATTTATACAAACGCATGATTCATGATCTTGTCCTGCAGATAAGCATGAAAGGTGTCATACTCCGCTTGCGAAATCGGCATAGGACTGCTCATGATGACAAGTTCATGTCCCTTGTTTCCTTTATGGTACGGAGGATGGATATGGGGATACGGATTCTCAACAAATCCACATCGTTCATAGAATCCTTTTCTTCTTACAGATATTGCATCAATCGGGGGGTCAATCTCAAGTATGAGCGTTTTCTGCCGCGTCTTCAAAAGTGAAAGTACCCTCTGACCATATTGCTTGTTTCGCATTTCCGGCAAAATGCAAAAATGCTCGATATAGATATAATCCAAGCTTTCCCAATATAAAACAAGGCCTACAAAAGTGCCAGCATCGTAAATCAGATCGAAATGATAGGCATCATCATGCAAAATCGCAGCCTGAGAAAATGCCTCTCGTTGTTCGTGAAAAGGGAAACTAATTTGATACAGTTCTAAAGCTTGCTTATACAAGGGATGTAAAGGACTTGTAATTCGTTCAAGATTCATAATTGCTACCTTTCTAAATTCCGATTTATAGAATTGTTTATAATCTTATTATATAGTGCAATAGCGGAAAACTCAAGGGCGGGAACATCTCCCGCCCTTGCTTCATTAAATCACATTCTCAATAGAAATGATAAATCCGAACACACTACCCACTTGGATAATGTAGTTCGGATTATCATTGTTTGGTCCGAGTGGCGAGACTTGAACTCACGACCCCTTGACCCCCAGTCACAAAAAAAGCATTGAATTGCAACTAATTAACGATTTATTAAAGTAATATTTTTGCAATAATAATAATTTTTAGTGACTAAATAATTGTTAATATCTTACAACAAATTTATAATAGTTCGCCAGTTTCCCGGGAGCTGCATCCTTATCATGCAAAAATGCCTTTGCCATCTCCGCGTAAAAATCCGGGTTATCTACGCCGAGTTTTTTCGCGACCGCGCAATAATCGGAGTACATCATGTTCATGGTGACCCAGAAGTGCGTAGGATCGCAGTCGATACCTCTTTGCTCCTGGACCTGTTTGGTCTGCTCCATGGTCCAGCGGGCACCGCAAGAGCCGTCCTCATTGGACATCCCGGCTACCCATGACTTGGCATCATCTAGGGAAAGTTCGTGCTTGCTGTGGGCCATTTCATGGCTATGCTCGGCGTCTTTTCCATAGGCAGCGTGTTTCTCGTGATCCTTGCTGCTTTTTGAGGTCATGGTGGCCAGCAGCATCAATTTCCGTTTATCCATAGCGCACCTCTGATTCATGCCCCGGCGGCGTTGGACGCGGCCGTGGTCGCTGCGGGGGCGGTGCCATTGATGCTGCGCAGGTTATTGTTGGGTGCGCAGCAGGTGCGACCAAGCAGCTTAAAGACGCCTCCGGTGGGCGTGGTCTCAACACGGACCGCATACCGGGTGCGGGTGCGAATATTGCAGGCGGTGGCCTGGGTGCAGTCGCAGCGGTCCAGGGGATACTGCACGGTGCCGGTGCCGATTGTAATGGCCACGGGCGCGTTGATGGTGGTCGCAGCGGGGATGCTCTGGGCAACGACAATGCAGTATTTGCAATTGTCGTTATAACTGCCGGCGGGCAAATTGATGAGCAGGACACCACCGCTAAAGGTCACAGCCTGGGAGATCACCAGACGGTCACAGAGTTTGCAGTTTGCTTTGCACATATTAGCCTCCTTCAAAAGTCAGGGGCGGCCGCACGGCCGCCCCGATGGAATCACCCGTTATCGGGGAAGTTACCGCTTAGCAGCAGCCACAGCCATTGCCGTTCCGGCCCCAGCCATAGCCGGCGTACATCATGGAACTCTCATAAGGAGAGCAGGTCAGATAGCTGGGGATGGGCGTGGGACGCAGCGTGGCAATAAGGTTGGCGCTCTGTGCCTGCTGGGACAGCTGGAAATTGGCAGTCTGGAGCTGGTCGCGGAGGGTCTGCAGCTCGTTGCAGGTCATCTTATCGATAATCCGCTGGGTGTTCTGGTTGCCGGCATTGATCACGTCGCAGAAGCCGCGCTCGATGAGGCGCTGGGTCTCGCAGCAGCACTGCTGGTTCTCAAACCGGGCCTGCTGGATCTGATTGCCCAGGTTGTTACCCAGGCCGCACAGGGCGTTGTCAACGCCATGGAAGCCATTCAGCAGGCTGGTGTTCATGGCATAGAAGCCATCACACAGGCCGTTCTGGACACCCCATACAGCGTTGTCCAGATTGTTGAAGTTGAAGCCTTCACACAGGTCGGAGCGGGTCAGGGCACCATTGGCGTCGCCATAGCCGTTGCCTCCGAACAGGCCGCCGCGAAACAGCAGAGCGATGATCAGGAAAGCCCAGACCCACTGTCCGCCCCACATGCCGTCGGCATTGCCGTCCCGGCCATCGGCGCCCAGCGCATAGCCAGTCGCAAAGTCATTGTCCATAAATGATCTCCTTTCAAATATTCACAAACGGGGGCGCGCTCCCCGGCTGTGTCTGTCATTTAGGCGGAAGCGTCAGGCCGTACTGCTTGGCCAGCTCTTCCACCGTCGTGCCTTGCTGGCGGGCCATGTTTTCCGCGAAGGTCCGGAGCTGCTGGTTGTTCTTTCCGCGGGCAAGATTCAGCCCCTGGTTAACCTGTGGACTTTGGCGGGCCAGCATCTGCAAGATCTGCATGGGATTGCCTCCGCCCTGGATGCTGGCATTCAGCAGCTGAAGCAGCATCATCATGGGATTGCCGCCCGCGTTTCCCTGCCCGCCCATGAAGGCGCCCAGCATCTGCATGGGATTCATCGGGTTGTTCATTCAGATCCACCGCCTTTTGTCTGGCGCCTGGAAGGGGCTGCCCTCAGCTCGTCCAGCTCCGCCCGCAGCGCGGCGACATCCTGCCGCACCCGGTCCAGATCGGGCCGTGGGTCATATCCGCCTGCCATGCTCATGTCCGGCTGCTCCGGCGAAAAGCGGAAGCGCTGGAAAATAGGATTCCCGGTGTTGGCGTCCAGTGCTTTGGCGTAGATCATCCCGTGGGCAAAATCCGGCATCAGAATGACATTGCCCATATAATCGGTCGGGACGGCCTTTGCTTCGTCGTAGGAGGCCACAGGACGGCAGATGTAACCGGGCTGTGAATTTACCCCTTGCGGAGCCTGCGACGCCTGTGAGGGCATCTGCGGTGGCATTCCAGGGTTTCCAAGCGGCTGCATTCCGATGCCGGGCATCGGGGCGGTCATATTCCCCATGGCATTCATGCCGCCTCCGTAGGAGGGAAAACCGTAGTTAAACATAGCGACACGTCCTTATATTTGATTTGGAGGACGGCAGAAGCGGCGACGTGGACCGCTTCCCCGTCCTCCTGTAATCAGCATACAAAAAAAGCGGCCCCGCAAAGGGCCGCTTTCGCGTCATATTTGTGTCAGGGCGGAGATCTTCCGCAGCGCCGATCTGCGGCGGCGCTTCACAGTCTCCACGCTCATGCTGTGCTCCAGCGCGACTTCCTGGACGGATCGCCGCCGGCATTCGCATTGGATCAGCACCAGCTCCTCCTCCGGAGGGAGCTGAAAACTCTGGATGTAAGGGATGGAGCGGACGGGGGCCATTCCGCGGAGCATTGCCCGCACCGCCCTGGTGGATGCGTCCATTGGGACTCCTTTCTCCATCCTCTCTGGCCCTCTTATTTCCCGGATACCGCCCGCTTGACCATGGCCGCGCACTGGGCCCGGGTGCAGAACTTATTGGGGCCGCTGCCGTCGGTGATGCCCAGGGCCACGGCCTCGTCCACTTCCGCCGCCAGCGTGGCGCTGATGGGCCGCTTGGCAAGGGCCACCTGCATCTTCTCCGCCAGGCGGATGAGCTGCTCGTCTGTGAGTTTTTCGATGTCGATGTCCATATCGTCCTCCTCGATGGGTGTGTTGAAAAGCATCTGCTCGGCCAGCCGGCGGCGTGTGAGGCCCGCCAGGGGCTTGCCGCCGGATAGGTTATACCTGGACATGGCCATGCAGATCTGGGGCAAGCTGCGGCCTTTGCACAGCGTCCGCAGACACCCGGCGCCGCAGTTGAACGTAAAGGAAATGAGGGCGTCCCGCTGGTTGGCGTTGAGCTGGGCCGTCAGCGGGCAGTTGGCGGGGTCGTCCACTGCGTCGGCGAACCGCTGGCAGTCAGCCACCAGCAGGGCGTCCGCTTCCGCCTGGGTGATGGTCTGGCCCTCCTTCACGTCCGGACCGTAGTGGCCCCAGCCGATGGTCCAGTATTTCTCCGTTGCCACGGGCTTGTACGCCTTGAGGCGGCATCCCTCAAAGTTCTTGATGAGCAGCAGCCCGGCCGCACCGATGGGCTTACGCATCGCCGCTCACCTGCTCCACAGTATCCTGCACCTTCTGGCTCTGGGTGCCGAAGTAGAAAGCGATGATGACCGCATAGATGGTCATGAAGTCCTGGCTGATGGTCCCTTTCACTGCCATCCAGGCAAACACGCCGGTGAGCACCAGCGTCACCAGAGACTTGACGGACAGCAGGTTTGCGAGGCGCTTTTTCATAAGTTCCATAAGATACTCCTTTCAAAAATAATATGATAATTTTATCATTTTACTATTGACAACATGATAATATTATCGTATAATAAGCATGTAAACAAGAGAGGGGTAACACCCCAGGAGGGCAAAAACATGAAGTACACGATGAGCCGGAACAGAGACGAGATCATCCTTGACACCGAGACCGGTAAGATCACCGGCAGCACCTACGGCATGAAAGACGTCATCAAGTCCGATCTGTACGCCTCCTGGAACGCCGCCGAAAAGTGCTGGGAAAGCGATAAGCTGGCGGAGACCGTCGAAGAGTACAAGTCCTATCTGACCCGCTGCTACAAGCTCAAGGCCATCGAGGAGACCGCCGCCGAGGAGAGCAAGCCCTCTTACCGGAAGGCTTTCGCGGCCAAGGTCAACGGCCTCTGCCCCCGCTGCCACACCTACTGCTGCGGTGATTGCACCGCCAGATAAAATGGAGGAGGTAAAGAGATATGACTAAGATGTTCCGTGAAAAGGTCCTGCAGTATGGCACCGTTGATACCAAGACCTATCGCTACCGCTTCGTCGAGTGCGGGGACCACGGCGAGATTCGCCGTGTCCGCGTTGAGTACCTGGGCACCACCGCCGCTCTGGACGGTTGGGAGACTGTTGAGGTGGTCAAGTGAGACGCAAGTACGGAGACTGCCAGCGGGCAGACGGTGATTGCACCGCCTGCTCCCTGGTCAGCTACGGCAGGGATTGCCGGGGCAAGGCCATCACCAACCTGGAGTGGCAGCGCCGCATGGCCAAGATGTCTATCAAGGAGCTGTCCGAGGAATCCGGTGTCAATGTCCGGCTCATCCAAAACGTGGAGCTCGGCACCGGAGAAGCCGGCAACATGGCTGCCAAGAACCTGATTGCCATTGCGGACGCCCTCGGCGTGGATGTGCGGGAGCTGCTCTGATGGCCGTCGTAGTCAAAGACCGCACCTGCCGGCAGTGCGGGGCGGTATTCCAGGGCGGCCCGAGGGCCTGGTATTGCCCGGCCTGCCGGTCTGAGCGGCAGCGGGAGCAGAACCGCAGGCACAAAGCAAAAGGGCCTGACAGGCAGCTTGGCAGCACCGACATCTGCACGGTTTGCGGAAAGCCCTATGTAGTCAATTCCGGCCGCCAGAAATACTGCCCGGATTGCGCATACGAGGCCGTCAGGGCTGTGGACAGGCCTGCCTCTCGCGCCTGGAATCAGAACCACAAAGAAACCTATTACCCGGCGAAAAACGCCAAGCGCAAGGCGCAGCGGGCTGCTGATCCGGAGCCCATCCGGGCGAAGGAGCGCGAGCAACGAAAAAAGCGGAAGTCTGCAAAAACATCATAAATCCGTGTCCGAGTTGGGCACACCCAGGGCGGCGTCATACACGATGCCGCCCTTTGTGTTTTCCGCTTTGCTCTTGCCGTAGTAAGCCGTCAGGACTACGCCGGTCACCGCCTGCAGCGCGCCGATGAGCGTTGTCAGGTACGGCAGCGCACCGGCGTAGTCCCGCAGGATGGCCAACGCGCACAGGGCCAGCACGGCGAAGGTGGCGGCGGCGTCCACCAGTAGGATGCCAACGGCAATGACCTTGCTGGTGGTCCAGCGTTTGCGCCTCATAGGCCAGGCCCCCCCGCCGCCAGCCATGCCAGCACGGCGCCGGCCACGGCGAACAGCAGCTTGTCCACCAGGCTTTCCCACCGCTTGCCGGGCTTGCTCTCCAGCGTGTCCACTTTCGCGTCGATGGTATCCACCTTGTCAGAAATATTTTTCTGCTGCTCCGCCATGACCGCGACGGAGGTGGCGATGCTGTTCAATGCCTCCTGGTTCTTCTCGACGGCGTCCAGCCGGTGGGTGTTGGATTTGGAGCGCTGTTCGACTTCCACCAGGCGCTCCGTCATCTCCTCGTTTGTCATGGAGCTACTCCTTATCCAGTGATGATCTCCCACCCGGCGGGATACTGCTCCGGGGTGTAGACGTTTGCGTCGATGGTGGACGCATACAGTGCATCGCCCCACCAGCCTTTCTCGCCCTTGGCGAAGGACAGGCCGACCGTGATGGTCTCCGGGATGACGCGGATGCCGTCACGGTAGAGCACGTCCTCCCACAGCGTGGGGGTGGCGTCCGGGGTGTTTTCCGCGTTGTCCCACAGGTCCACGGCGGCCCGCTTCAGC
>Ga0129308_1001056_pt1 | contig 32560 bp, 45 predicted proteins | sample L827metagenome_FD_94440 | JGI IMG/M metagenome (GOLD analysis project Ga0129308, IMG submission 94440) | Ring-tailed lemur group fecal microbial communities from Wisconsin, USA - L827 metagenome | ecosystem: Host-associated > Mammals > Digestive system > Large intestine > Fecal | place: USA...
AAAATGGTTTAAAGCTGCACAAATATTGGAGCTTGCGCGCTATGGAACACCGTGAGACCTTCGAGGAAACTGCGGAGCATGTCCGCGAGCTTCTTCTCGACTCCATTCGTCGGCAGCTTGTTTCGGACGTTCCGATATGCACCTTTTTATCGGGCGGACTTGATTCAAGCCTTATTTCGTCCGTTGCTGCGTCCGAACTGAAAAAGCAGGGCAAGACACTCAACACCTTTTCCGTTGACTACAAGGATAACGAAAAATATTTTACAAAGTCCCATTTCCAGCCCAACAGCGACCCCGAGTACATTAATATAATGGCTGAATATCTCGGCAGCGAGCATCACTGGACGGTGGTGGACGTTCCCGAGCTTGTGGACGCTCTCGATCAGGCGACGGACGCAAGAGGACTTCCCGGAATGGCTGACGTTGACGCATCAATGCTGCTGCTTTGCCGTGAAATAAAAAAATTCGGCACTGTTGCGCTCTCGGGAGAATGCGCAGACGAGCTTTTCGGCGGCTACCCGTGGTATCGCGACAAGGACATCAGAATGACTGACGGTTTCCCGTGGGCGCAGAGTACCGCATACCGCAAGAGATTCATTTCAGACGAGTTTGCGGATAAAATAAACGCCGAGGAATACGTATACTCCGCCTACCGAAAAACTGCCGATTCCGCACAAAAGCTGCCCTCCGACAGTCCCCTTGAAACACGAATGCGTGAAATGACCCAGCTCAATTTCGATTGGTTCATGCAGAATCTCCTTGACCGAAAGGACAGAATGTCGATGTACAGCGGACTTGAAGTCCGTGTGCCGTTCTGCGACTATCGTATTGCGGAATACCTTTACAATGTCCCGTGGGAATTTAAAGACCATAACGGCAGGGAAAAAGGTCTGCTCAGAGAGGCTATGAAGGATTGGCTGCCCGAGCGAGTTCTTAACCGAAAGAAAAGTCCGTATCCCAAAACGCACAACCCTGCATTTTTGGCGGCAGTAACGGAAAAGCTGCGTGAGATACTTTCTCAGCCGACGCCCCTTACCGATATGGTGAAGCGTGAGGAGCTTGAAATACTGCTCACTCATGCCGACCACGTTCAATGGTACGGACAGCTTATGAATCTCCCCCAGACGATCGCATTTTTCATTCAGACAGATCATTGGATGAAGAAATATAATATTAAAATTTCTATTTAACTATAAACAAGCACAATTGGCACAATAAAGCCGTTAGCTATTAGCCTTTAGCTAAGGTGTTCGCTTCGCTCACATTATTTAAAAATAGCGGACACCATAAGCTAATGGCTAACGGCTAAAGGCTATCAGTTTTGTGATTTGTGCCAAATGTACTCAAATATAAACAAAAAAGCCGTTTCCCACAAATGGAAACGGCTCGTTTAATTTATTTATTATTCAGCAAGCTTGATGATAGCCATTTCTGCTGCGTCGCCGCGGCGAGGACCGATCTTAACGATCTGTGTATAACCGCCGTTCTTCTCTGCATACTTGGGAGCAATCTCATCGAAAAGCTTCTTGGCAACAGCTTCCTTTGTAACGTATGCCATTACCTGACGCTTGGAGTGCAGATCATTCTTCTTACCGATAGTAATCATTTTCTCTGCAACAGCACGAACTTCCTTAGCTCTTGTAACGGTAGTTTCGATCTGACCGTTCTCGAGAAGGAAAGTTACCATGCCTCTGAGCATTGCCTTTCTGTGGTCAGATGTTCTGCCCAGCTTTCTTGTACCCGGCATGTATTTCACTCCTTTACATTATAAGTGATCGCCTGCCCTGCGGACAGGTTCTTTTGTTATTCTTCCTCGGAGGAGAGGTCAAAGCCCAATGACTGGAGCTTTTCCTTGACCTCGTCGAAGGACTTCTTTCCAAGGTTTCTTACCTTCATCATTTCTTCCTCAGACTTGTTGATGAGGTCATCTACTGTATTTATTCCCGCACGTTTCAGACAATTGAAGGAACGTACCGATAAGTCGAGATCCTCGATGGTCATTTCAAGGATCTTCTCCTTGCCCTTTTCGTCCTTTTCTTCGAGCATTTCTGCAAGACCTGCTTCCTCGGAAAGGTCGATAAAGAGCTTCAGATGTTCGCCCAGCAGATTGGCTGCCTGCGACAGAGCCTCCTTAGCCGAGATAGTACCGTCGGTCCATACCTCGATAGTCAGCTTGTCGTAATCGGTCACCTGTCCGAGACGTGTATCCTCTACTGTGTAATTCACCTTGAGAACAGGAGTATAGATACTGTCAACGGCGATAACGTCAACGGGCAGATTTATCTGCTTCTTGTTTCTTTCTGCCGAAACATAGCCTCTACCTCTGTCAATGGTAATTTCCATGTAGAGCTTTGCGTCCTTGCCCAGAGTTGCGATGTGCATACCCGGATCAAGAATATTCACCTCGGAGTCAGCCTTAATATCCCCTGCGGTGATCTCACATTCGCCCTCGGCTTCTACGTAAACTGTCTTAGGACCTTCTCCGTAGAGCTTGGCTGTGAGTCCCTTTATGCTGAGGATTATCTCCGTTACGTCTTCCTTAACGCCCGGAATTGTTGACAACTCATGGTGTACGGTGCCATCCTTGCCTGCAAGCTTTACAGACGTGACAGCGACACCCGGAAGTGAGGAGAGCAGCACACGTCTGAGGCTGTTTCCAAGAGTTATACCATATCCACGCTCAAGCGGTGCTAAAACGAATTTGCCGTATTTGCCGTCACTTTTGAGATCGACGATGTCGATATCCGGCTTGTTGATTTTTTCCAGCATAAAAACCCTCCTGTTTCGCAATAAGTTTTTACGAGTTCGGTTATCTTCGCAATCAAACGATTACTTAGAATAGAGCTCGACGATGAGGTGTGTAGCTACCTCGTAGTCAATGTCCTCGGCTGAGGGAAGACGTGTTACAGTTGCGCTGAAATCGTCCTTCTTGGCGTCGAGCCATGTGGGAACGATCCTGTCCTTGGTTTCTTCAACTGTTGCCTTGAACTTCTCAGAGGTTCTGTCCTTCTCTTTAAGCGCGATAACATCGCCGACCTTAACTCTGTAAGAGGGGATATTTACCTTTTTGCCGTTTACTGTATAGTGGCTGTGAACGACCAGCTGTCTTGCCTCGCGTCTTGTGAGAGCAAGACCCATTCTGAACACTACGCTGTCCAGTCTTGTCTCGAGACATGTGATAAGGTTATCGCCTGTCTTGCCTTCCATTTTGGAAGCGATCTCAAAGTAGTGATAGAACTGCTTTTCGAGTACGCCGTAGATAAACTTCAGCTTCTGCTTTTCTTTAAGCTGGAGACCGTATTCAGATATTTTCTTTCTGTTGTTAGCGTTCTTGAAACGGTTGGATTCCTTCTTTGAAACGCCGAGAACAGCAGGGCTGATGCCCAAATATCTGCACTTTTTAAGAATTGGTTCCTTCTGTACTGCCATTTAAAACACCTCCGATTTGATTAGACACGTCTTCTTTTGGGAGGACGGCATCCGTTGTGTGGGATAGGAGTAACGTCCTTGATCATGCGAACTTCAAGACCTACTGTCTGGAGCGCTCTGATTGCAGCCTCGCGTCCTGCGCCGGGTCCCTTTACGTAGACCTCAACGAATTTGAGACCATGCTCCATAGCAGCCTTTGCCGCTGTCTCTGCCGCTGTCTGAGCCGCAAAGGGAGTGGACTTCTTAGAGCCTCTGAAACCAAGCTCGCCTGCGCTTGCCCATGAAATGGCATTACCCTGTGTATCGGTAATTGTAACGATCGTATTGTTGAAAGTGGACTGAATATGAACTGCGCCGCTTTCGATGTTCTTGCGTTCTCTACGTCTTCTGACTGTAGTAACCTTTTTACCCTTCTGCTGTGCCAAAGCTCATAACCTCCTTACTTCTTCTTGTTAGCGATAGTCTTTACAGGACCCTTACGGGTTCTTGCGTTTGTCTTGGTTCTCTGTCCTCTTACGGGGAGTCCCTTTCTGTGACGAACGCCTCTGTAGCACTGGATCTCAACAAGTCTCTTGATGTTAAGAGCGACTTCACGGCGGAGATCGCCCTCAACGGTGTAGTTTGCGTCAATATAGTCACGAAGCTTTGCTACGTCCCCCTCGGTGAGATCCTTTACTCTTGTATCGGGATCTACGCCTGTGTTAGCGAGGATATCTGTAGCAGTCTGACGACCGATTCCGTAGATGTAGGTGAGTCCGATCTCGACTCTCTTGTTCTTCGGAAGATCAACACCGGCTATTCTTGCCATATAATTACCTCCATTACTTAGCTCAGAGATCAACCCTGACGCTGCTTATGCTTCGGATTTTCGCAGATAACCATGATTCTGCCTTTACGTTTGATAACCTTGCACTTTTCGCAAATAGGTTTTACTGAAGGTCTGACTTTCATTGAAAATACCTCCTCTTTCTTACTTGACACGCCATGTGATACGACCCTTTGACAGATCGTAGGGTGACATTTCAAGCTTAACCTTGTCACCCGGCACTATTCTGATATAATTCATTCTGAGCTTGCCGGAAACGTGCGCGAGTACCTCATGACCGTTTTCCAGCTGCACCTTGAACATTGCGTTGGGCAGAGCGTCTGTAACAACGCCTTCAACTTCGATTACGTCTTCCTTGGACATAGGATAACCTCCTTTACTCAGCTCCGCCGAATGCTCTCAGCATAGTTCTGAGTTTTTTATCAGTTATATCTTTAATATCGATCATACTGCCTGTAAGAGAAATATGCCTGATGTTCTTACGCTTCGGAGAAGCAAGCTTTCGGCTTTTTCCATCAGCGATGGAACAGCGGCTCTTTTCCACGGCGGTGACAACGAAGAAGCTCCCCTTGTCTCTGCCCGCCATTGCTCTTACAACCGAGCCGATTCTAAGCTCCACAATAATTTCCCCCTTATATTCAGGGTTTGGTCAAAATTACAGGACCATCAGGAGTTATTGCGATCATATGCTCAAAATGAGCAGACAGCGAACCATTTTTCGTAACCACGGTCCATCCGTCTTTGAGAGTTCTTACATCGTCGCCCTTTTGATTTATCATAGGCTCGATGCAGATCGTCATGCCGGAAACAAGTCTCGGACCTCGTCCAGCCTTGCCCCAATTCGGTATCTCCGGCGATTCGTGAACCTCTCTGCCGATGCCGTGGCCGCAGTAATTTCTTACGATCCCGTAGCCGCGTGAAGCACAATACTCTTCTACAGCATGAGAAATATCTCCGATCCTTGCCCCTGCTTTCGCCTGAGCGATGCCCTCGTAAAGGCTCGCTTCGGTAACTTCCAGCAATGCCTTGGCTTCATCAGAAATTTTACCCACAGGGAAAGTCCAGCAGCTATCGCCGTTGAAGCCCTTGTACGCGGCTCCTGTGTCGATACTTACTATGTCGCCTTCCTTTAATCTGTGGTGAGCCTTCGGTATCCCGTGGATGACCTCCTCGTTTACGGAGATACAAGCGTTCCCCGGAAAACCGTAAAGACCTTTAAAGCAGGATCTGCAGCCGTGTTCAGCGTAATACTCGCCTATCAGCCTATCAACATCGAGAGTTGACATACCCGGCCTTAATTTTTCGCCCGCATACCATATTGCGCCGCAGGTAATTCTACCTGCTTCACGCATTATGGCTAAGTCGGACTGTGATTTGATGCTTATGCTCATTACTCGACTCCTACTGCTGCAAGAGTGAGCCTTGATGTTTCGGCTACCTCTTCCTGACCCTCTACGGTAACAAGCTTGCCCTGTTTCTCGTAGTAATCTTTAAGAGGAGCTGTCTTTTCATGATATGTTGCAAGACGTTCGAGAACTACCTCGGGCTGATCGTCCTTACGGATAACAGTCTTGTCGCCGCACTTATCGCAAACGCCCTCTGTTTTGGAAGGCTTATATTCAATGTGATACGATGCTCCGCAGCCCTGACATACGCGTCTGCCCGAAACTCTCTGCTTGATAGTTTCGTCGGCTACGTTGATCTCGATCACCTTGTCGATCTTGATACCCATTGCGTCGAGAGCCTCTGCCTGCGGAACGGTTCTGGGGAAGCCGTCGAGAATGAAGCCTTCCTTGCAGTCGTCCTCAGCGATACGCTCTTTAAGGATACCGATAACGATGTCGTCGGAAACGAGCGCACCCGCGTCCATAGCAGCCTTTGCCTTTAGACCGTACTCTGTGCCGTTCTTAGCGGCTTCACGAAGAATATTGCCTGTCGAGATCTGGGGTATATTCAGAGCTTCGGAAACTACCTCTGCCTGAGTACCCTTACCTGCGCCCGGAGCGCCTAAAAAGATAAGATTCATTTTATATCCTCCTTGTGTGCTTACGAGAGGAATCCCTTATGGTGTCTCATCATAAGCTGTGATTCAAGTGTACGTGTTGTTTCAAGAGCAACGCTTACCGCAATGAGAATTGTAGTACCGCCCATCGAAAGCGATCTGAGGTTTTCGTCCGCCATAGAGAAGAATATCGGAACGACTGCGATGATTCCGAGGAATATCGCGCCCACGAGAGCGATCTTTGAAAGAACTCTCTGAATGTAATCCGAAGTGGGCTTTCCGGGTCTGATACCGGGGATACCGCCGTTGGACTGACGAAGATTATTAGCTATCTCAATGGGGTTGTACTGGATAGATACGTAGAAATAATTGAACGCAATAATTAAGATAAAGTAAAGTATTGCGTAAGACCAGCTGCTTGTTGAGAAGAATTTGCAGAAGTGATAGTAGAAGCCCTCCGGCTTGGTAGGCTGTCCTGCGAAAAGCTGGATAGTCTGAGGAAGCGACATGAAGGACATAGCGAAGATGATAGGCATAACGCCGCTCATCATTACCTTTATCGGAATGTGAGTTTTCTGTCCGCCGAACTGTTTTCTTCCGACAACTCTCTTGGCATACTGGATAGGAATACGTCTTTCAGCCTCGTTCATAAATACGATAAAGGCAAATTCAAAGACGATAAATACGACGTAGCCGATAGTAACAAAGAGGTACTTCTCGGGCTTTTCGCCGATAAGTGAAACAAGACGTCCTGCGTCTACAGGGAATCTTGCCGCGATACCTGCAAAGAGTATCATAGATACGCCGTTGCCGATACCCTTGTCGCTTATTCTGTTGCCCATCCATACTACGAAGGACGCGCCGGCAACAAAGCATGCGATAATTACAACTGCGGAGAAATACATTTCCCAGCCTGTGTCGTACTTGACAGCATGGGACGTAATACCGTTATCGCCGGTAACATTCATTCTCTTGAGGGTCAGGTAGTAGGCGAATCCCATGAATACCGCAAGAACCATAGCTACTGCGGAAGTGATCTTGTTGATCTTTTTTCTGCCCTCCTCGCCCTCGTCTCTGAGTCTTTCAAGCGGCGGCAGAGCATATGTCAGCAGCTGCATTATGATAGACGCATTGATGTACGGGGTGATCGAAAGTGAGAATATAGTTGCCTGAGACAGCGCACCGCCGGTTATCGTGTTCAGGTATTCGAGGAAGTTGCCGCCTGTTGCGTTGTTGTCCATCCAATCCTTTACAACGCTTGTATCGAGGAACGGAACTGCAACTGCGCTTCCGAATCTGAAAATAACGATCATGAGTAATGTGTACAAAAGCTTTTTCCTTATATCGGGAACGCTCCACGCACGTTTCAGTGTCTGAAACACATTACATCACCTCGGTCTTTCCGCCTGCCTTTTCGATTTTCTCTACAGCGCTCTGAGAGAATTTTGCAGCTTTAACTGTGAGCTGAGCTGTAAGCTCTCCGTTTCCGAGAACCTTAACGCCGTCAAGCTCCTTTTTGATAAGACCCGCTGCCTTCAGAAGCTCTGCGTCAACTACTGTGCCGTTCTCGAATCTGTTGAGATCCGAAACGTTTACGATAGCGTATTCGGTTGCGAAGATATTGTTGAAGCCTCTCTTTGGGATACGTCTTGCAAGAGGCATCTGTCCGCCTTCAAAGCCGATTCTTACGCCGCCGCCCGAACGGGCGTTCTGTCCCTTGTGACCCTTGCCGGCTGTTTTGCCGTTACCCGAGCCGTGACCTCTGCCGACACGCTTTACAGCCTTGTTGGAATCGGGTGCGGGAGTTAATTCGTGAATTTTCATGGTATGCACCTCCTTGCTTACGCTTCAGTAACCTCGATGAGGTGTGAAATCTTCTTGATCTTGCCCTGTGTCTGAGCATTGTCGGGCTGAGTTGTTACGTCGCCTATCTTTCTGAGACCAAGCGACTGAGCAGTTGCTATCTGATCCTTTTTACAACTGATGAGGCTCTTAACGAGCTTTATGTTCTTAGCCATTGTCAATGCCTCCTTAACCTAAAATTTCCTTAACGGACTTGCCTCTCTTAGCGGCAACCTCCTTAGCGGAAGTGCAGGCTTTCAGACCGTTGATAGTAGCTCTTACTACGTTGCAGGGATTATTGGAACGAAGGGACTTTGTTCTGATGTCCTTGATGCCTGCGACCTCGATGACCGCACGTACAGGACCGCCTGCGATAACGCCGGTACCGGGGGCTGCGGGCTTCATGAGAACTCTGCCTGCGCCGAATGCGCCTACGATCTCGTGGGGGATAGTCGTACCCTTGAGAGCGATCTTGCAGAGATTCTTCTTAGCGTCCTCTATACCCTTGCGGATAGCGTCGGGAACTTCTCCGGACTTGCCGAGACCGAAGCCTACTGTACCGTTACCGTCGCCGACAACCACGAGTGCGGAGAACTTCATGATACGGCCGCCCTTAACTGTCTTGGAAACTCTGTTGATAGCAACTACCTTTTCCTGAAGCTCGGGAGCCTGTGTTTCAATATTAGCCATTGTTTTACCTCCCTCTTAGAACTGTAATCCGTTTTCACGGGCACCTTCGGCGAGTTCCTTGACCCTGCCGTGGTAGAGGTAGCCGCCTCTGTCGAATACGACCTCGGTGATACCCTTTGCTGCTGCGTTCTTTGCGATCATCTCGCCGACCTTGCGAGCGCCCTCGATGTTGCCGCCGCTGCCCTCAAAGTTCTTATCCATGCTGGATGCAGAAGCAAGAGTAACTCCGTTTACGTCGTCAATGATCTGAGCATAAATGTGCTTAGAAGAACGGAAAACATTGAGACGGGGACACTCGGGAGTACCTGAGATCTTATAGCGTACTCTGCGGTGTCTCTTTAATCTTGCCTTATTGCTGTCAAATTTCTTTACCATAGCAATTTGCTCCTTTTAATTACTTCTTGCCCTTACCGGCCTTACCTTCCTTGCGGATGATATGCTCGCCGGCGTATCTGATGCCCTTGCCCTTGTAAGGCTCGGGAGGACGCTTTTCACGGATCTCAGCTGCAAACTGACCTACAGCCTGCTTATCAATACCGCTTACGATTATCCTGTTGGGCTGAGGAACTTCAAGCTTTATGGTAGCTGTTTCCTCGATAACAACAGGGTGGGAGAATCCGAGGTTAAGATTTACCTTGTTTCCCGACTTTGCGGCACGGTAGCCGACGCCCTCGATCTCGAGCGTCTTGGAATATCCGTTCGTTACACCCTCTACCATGTTGGCGATAAGTGTACGTGTAAGACCGTGGAGCGAACGATGTTTCTTATCGTCGCTGGGTCTTGTAACTGTGATAACGCCTGCTTCTATCTCGATAGAAAGCTCGGTGCTGAACTGTTTTGTAAGCTCGCCCTTGGGTCCCTTGACTGTGAGGCAGTTATTGTCGTTCTTTACCTCTACACCTGCGGGAACTGCAATAGGCATTCTGCCGATTCTTGACATAGTAGCTCCTCCTTACCAGATGTATGCGAGGACCTCGCCGCCGACGTTAAGCTCTCTTGCCTTCTTGTCGGTAACGATTCCCTTTGAAGTGGAAACGATTGCGATACCCAGACCCTTTCTTACCTTGGGCATATCCGCGCAGCTTGAATAGATACGCAGACCGGGCTTTGAAACTCTCCTGAGTCCTGTGATTACGGGTGATCTGTTGTCACCGTATTTGAGCGTGATCCTGATAACACCCTGCTTTCCGTCCTCAATTACCTGAAAGCCCTTTACATAGCCCTCGTCTACGAGGATCTGTGTTATAGCCTTCTTTACATTTGAAGCGGGAACGTCAACTGTGGCGTGCTTAGCAGTATTCGCATTGCGGATTCTTGTTAAAAGATCAGCGATTGTATCTGTGATTTGCATTCAGATGACCTCCTTTTCGTATTTTACCAGCTTGCCTTCTTTACGCCGGGGATCTGACCGTCGTGAGCAAGCTCTCTGAAGCAGACGCGGCAGATGCCGAATTTTCTGAGGTAGGCGTGGGGTCTGCCGCAGATCTTGCATCTGTTGTATGCTCTTGTGGAATACTTGGGAGTTCTCTTCTGCTTATTGATCATTGCCTTCTTAGCCATATTTCTTCCTCCCTGATTACTTGATGAACGGAGCGCCGAGAAGCGAGAGAAGCTCTCTGCCCTCTTCGTCGGTATTAGCTGTAGTGATAAAGTTGATATCCATACCTCTTACCTTGTCGATCTTGTCGTACTCGATCTCGGGGAAGATAAGCTGCTCCTTTACGCCGGTAGAGTAGTTTCCTCTGCCGTCGAAGGAATTGGCGCTGATACCTCTGAAGTCACGAACGCGGGGGAACGCAACGTTGAAGAGCTTATCAACGAATTCATACATCTTTTCGCCTCTGAGGGTAACTTTTACGCCGATAGGCATTCCCTCACGAAGCTTAAAGTTAGCAACGGATTTCTTAGCTCTGCATACTACAGGCTTCTGACCTGTGATAGCGGCTATATCGGTCATGATAGCGTCGATGACCTTTGCGTTGTCCTTAGCTTCACCTGCGCCGACGTTGATAACAACCTTGTCAAGCTTCGGGATCTGCATAACGCTCTTGTAGCCGAACTTCTTCATCAGTGCGGGAGCAACGTCGCTAACATAAAAATCTTTTAATCTTGCCATTGTCGTTTCTCCTTTACATTATTCAAAAGACTTGCCGCACTTCTTGCAGGTACGAAGCTTTTTGCCGTCCTCGAAAGTGTGACCGACTCTTGTGGGTTTGCCGCACTTGGGGCATACAAGCTGTACCTTTGAAGCGTACACGGGAGCCTCAGTCTTGATGATGCCGCCCTGCTGACCCATTCTTGTGGGCTTTACGTGCTTGGTGATAACGTTGATACCCTCAACGATTACCTTGCCCTCCTTGGGGCTTACCTCTGCGACCTTACCGGTTTTTCTGTCGCCGTTCTTATCGTACTTATCCTCGTACTTTCCTGTGAGCAGGATAACGGTGTCACCGGTTTTAACGTGAACTTTACTCATATCTTGTGACACCTCCGATCAAAGAACCTCGGGAGCAAGGCTGAGGATCTTTGTGTATTCCTTTTCACGAAGCTCCTTAGCAACAGGTCCGAAAATACGGGTACCCTTGGGGTTCTTGTCTTCCTTAATAATTACAGCAGCGTTCTCGTCGAAGCGGATATATGTGCCGTCCTCTCTTCTGAGACCCTTTGCTGAACGAACGATAACTGCCTTAACAACGTCGCCCTTCTTTACAACGCCTCCGGGTGTTGCTTTCTTAACGGAAGCAACTACAACGTCGCCTATATTTGCATATCTGCGGCGTGTTCCGCCCAGAACTCTGATACACATAAGCTCCTTGGCTCCTGTGTTATCAGCGACTTTAAGATAAGTCTGCATCTGAATCACAGCGAGTTCCTCCTTTCAAGCTTTAAGCTTTTACAAAAAATTACTTAGCCTTCTCAATGATGTTGGTAACACGCCATCTCTTATCCTTTGAAAGCGGACGTGTTTCCATGATCTCAACTCTGTCGCCGACTCTGCACTCGTTGTTCTCATCGTGAGCCTTGAACTTAACAGTATTCTTGATGATCTTCTTATAAAGCGGGTGTTTAACGTTATCAACGATAGCAACTACGACGGTCTTATCCATCTTATCGCTTACAACCTTACCTACTCTTGTTTTTCTAAGGTTTCTCTCAGTAGACATTAGCTAAATCCTCCCTTTCTTACTGCTGCGCAAGCTCTGCAGCGCGCAGAGACGTTTTGATGCGGGCAATATCTTTCTTTACAGCCTTGATTCTCGCTGTATTCTCGAGCTGATTTACAGCCAGTTGGAAGCGAAGATTGAAGAGCTCTTCCTTGAGGCTTGTAAGCTGCTCGTTCATCTCGTCAACGGACATTTCTCTGATATCAGACGCCTTCATTACTGCTCTCCTCCTTCTTCCTTAGTTACGAACTTGCACTTGATGGGGAGCTTGTGCATTGCAAGACGCATAGCCTCGCGCGCGATCTCCTCCGATACTCCCTTGATCTCAAAAAGAACTCTGCCGGGCTTTACTACTGCTACCCAGTACTCGGGAGAACCCTTACCTGAACCCATTCGTGTTTCAGCGGGCTTTTCTGTGATAGGCTTGTCGGGGAATATCTTTATCCAAACCTGACCGCCTCTCTTGATGTAACGGGTCATAGCGATACGGGCGGCTTCGATCTGGTTGGAAGTGATCCATGAAGGCTCGAGAGCCTGAAGACCGTAATCGCCGTATGTTACCTTGTTACCTCTGTATGCCTTACCTTTCAGACGTCCTCTGTGGACTCTGCGGTACTTAACTCTTTTTGGAAGCAGCATTACTGATTACCTCCTTCTCTTTTTGAGTCGCGGTTGAAGTTTCTTCCGCCTCTTCTGTTTCCGTCGCGTCTGTCGTCACGGCGGCGGCGGTTGTTGTCATCGCGGCGGTTGGACTTTCTCTCGACCTTTTCTCTCTGAGCGGCAGCCTTTGCAGCGTCGCCCTTGAGAACTTCGCCCTTGTAGATCCATACCTTTACGCCGAGCTTTCCGTATGTTGTATCAGCCTCAGCGAAACCGTAATCAATATCGGCACGGATAGTCTGAAGCGGGATAGTACCCTCGTGGTAGCTCTCGCTTCTTGCGATCTCGGCTCCGGCAAGTCTGCCTGATACCTTGACCTTGATTCCCTTAGCGCCGAGTCTCATTGTTCTGCCGATAGACTGCTTCATAGCGCGTCTGAAAGAAACTCTGTTCTCGAGGTCGAGAGCGATCTTTTCTGCAACGAGCTGCGAGTCCATATCGGGCTGCTTTACCTCGATGATGTTTACATAGACCTGCTTGTTCATCATCTTTTCAAGCTGTACTCTGAGCTTTTCAATTTCTGCGCCCTGTATGCCGATAACGATACCGGGCTTAGCGCAGTGGATGTGGATTCTTACCTTATCGGCAAAACGCTCTATCTCGATTCTGGGAACACCTGCTGCATACAAGCTCTTCTTAATGAAGTTACGAACATTGTAGTCCTCAACGAGAGTGTCGCCGAAGTCTGCCTTGTTTGCATACCAGCGTGAATCCCAATCTTTAATAACGCCGACACGAAGACCGTGCGGATTAACTTTCTGTCCCATTAATCAGACCTCCTTGGGATTATTCTTTTTCTTTAAGAACAACTGTGATGTGTGATGTTCTCTTTAATATTCTGAATGCTCTGCCCTGCGCTCTCGGCATGATCCTCTTCATGATAGGACCGGGTGTTACGAAGCACTCGGCTACATAGAGGTTATCGCCGTCCATGCTGAAATTGTTTACAGCATTTGCCTGAGCGGATTTTACAAGCTTTGCAACGATAGGACTTGCAGCCTTAGGAGTAAGATCTAAAGCAGCCAAAGCGATGTCCAGTGGCTTGTTTCTGATAAGATCGAGAACGATCTGCACCTTTCTGGGTGATATACGAGCATTTCTTAAATAAGCTCTCGCTTCCATCTATAGCTCCTCCTTCCGCTTATTTCTTACCGTTATTGGATGTTTTTGAACCTGCGTGACCCTTATAGGTTCTTGTAGGAGCAAACTCGCCGAGCTTGTGTCCTACCATATCCTCTGTTACATATACCGGAACGTGCTTGCGTCCGTCGTGAACAGCGAATGTGTGACCGACGAAATCAGGGAAAATCGTTGAAGAACGGCTCCATGTTTTAAGAACGTTCTTCTTGCCTGCCTCGTTCATAGCCACAACTCTTTTAAGGAGAACCTCCTGAACGTACGGTCCCTTTTTGATGCTTCTGCTCATTATTCAGTTCCTCCCTTCGATTATTTACCGTTGCGGCGTTTTACGATGAACTTATCTGTTCTGTGGTGCTTTTTACGAGTCTTATAGCCGAGAGCGGGCTTGCCCCAAGGGGTAACAGGTCCGGGTCTTCCGACAGGCGACTTACCTTCACCACCGCCGTGGGGGTGATCGCAGGGGTTCATAACAGAACCGCGGACTGTAGGTCTCCAGCCCATGTTTCTCACACGACCTGCTTTACCGTAGTTTACGTTTTCGTGGTCGATGTTTGAGACCTGACCGATAGAAGCCTTGCAGTTTACGGGAATTTTTCTCATTTCGCCGGAAGGAAGTCTTACGAGAGCGTACTTGTCCTCCTTGCCCATGAGCTGAGCCTGATTGCCTGCGCTTCTTACGAGCTGAGCGCCCTTGCCGGGATAAAGCTCGATAGCGTGGATAAACGTACCAACGGGAATATCCGAAAGTTTAAGAGCGTTGCCGGGCTTGATGTCAGCCTCTTCGCCTGATTCTATCTTATCGCCGACTTTCAGTCCGTTAGGGGCGAGGATATATCTCTTTTCGCCGTCCTCGTACTGAACGAGCGCAATGAATGCCGATCTGTTGGGATCGTATTCAAGTGTAAGGACAGTAGCGATCATGTTGTCCTTATCGCGCTTGAAATCTATGATACGGTACTTTCTTCTGTTTCCGCCGCCTCTGTGGCGAACTGTGATCCTGCCGTAGCTGTTTCTTCCCGACTTCTTCTTCAGGGGTTCGAGAAGGCTCTTTTCCGGCTCAACCTTTGACAGAACAGAGTAGTCTGTTACAGTCATCTGACGTCTGGAAGGCGTCGTAGGCTTGTAGGTTTTAATAGCCATTTATTTCAACTCCTTGTTATAATGCGTTATTTGCGGGAGCATTACTCCCATACTGTCCGTATTATACGGAATTAATACATACCCTCGAAGAATTCAATTGTCTTGGAATCGGGAGTAAGAGTGATAACAGCCTTTTTCCATGAAGCTGTCATGCCCTCGTATCTGCCGAGGCGCTTCATTTTGCCCTTAACGTTCATTGTGGTCACCTTAGCGACCTCAACGCCGAAGAGCTTTTCAACAGCCTTTTTGATCTCGGGCTTTGTAGCGTCCTTAGCTACTTTAAAGGTGTACTTGCCTGCCTGAAGTCCGTCCATGGACTTTTCGGTGATAACGGGCTTGATAATAATATCCTGAGCTGTTTTCATTATGCGTACACCTCCTCTATTTTACCAACGGCATTCTTTACAACGATAAACTTATCGTAGTTGAGAATATCGTAAACATTGAGCGTATTAACGGCAGCAGTCTTGATGCCGGGGATATTTGCTGCGCTCTTGATGACCTTTGTATCAGCCTCGGCGGTAACGATGAGAGCCTTACCCTCAACATTGAGAGCCTTTAACATCTCAACGATGGTCTTTGTCTTGAAGCTGTCAAGCGTAAGAGCGTCAAGAACGATCATGTTGTTGTCGAGTACCTTTGTGGAAAGAGCGGACTTCATAGCAAGTCTTCTTACCTTTTTGTTAAGAGCGTATCTGTAGTCTCTTGGCTTCGGTCCGAGAGCAACGCCGCCGTGTACCCACTGAGGAGCGCGTGTAGAGCCTTGTCTTGCGTGACCCGTACCCTTCTGTCTCCAGGGCTTTCTTCCGCCGCCTCTTACTTCTGTTCTTGTAAGAGTTGACTGCGTACCCTGTCTCTGGTTAGCAAGGTAATTTACTACCATAGCGTGCATAACGCCTTCGTTGGGAGTAATTCCGAATACGGCATCGTTAAGCTCTGTTTCGGAAACCTGATTTCCTGCCATATCAAATACTGAAATTGTAGACATTTACGTTTCCTCCTTCCTTAAGCCTTAACGCTGTCAACGATATAAACGATTCCGCCCTTAGGACCGGGAACTGCACCCTTGATAGCGATGAGATTGTTTTCTGCGTCTATTTTAACTACTTCGAGGTTCTGAACAGTTACCTGCTCAGCGCCCATGTGACCTGCCATGCCCTTGCCCTTGTAGATTCTTGAAGGCGAGGAGCAAGCTCCCATAGAACCTGCCTGTCTGTGAACAGGACCTGTACCGTGAGTTTCCTTAAGTCTGTGCTGGTTGTGACGCTTGATCGCGCCCTGAAAGCCCTTACCTTTGCTTGTGCCGATAACGTCGATGGAATCGCCCACAGCAAAAGTATCAGCCTTTACGATGTCGCCCACGTTAAGAGCGTCGCAGTCGTCCAGTCTGAACTCTTTAAGATTCTTCTTGCAAGCCACGTCCGCCTTATCGAAGTGACCCTTCATAGGCTTGTTGACTCTCTGTACCTTTACATCGCCGTAGCCGAGCTGAAGCGCAGCGTAGCCGTCGTTTTCAACGGTTTTCTTCTGAACAACAACGCACGGACCGGCTTCGATAACTGTTACAGGAATAACCTTTCCTGCCTCATCGAAGATCTGAGTCATACCGATCTTCTTGCCGATAATGCCTTTCTGCATTTTCATTTCCTCCTGATAGGTTATTGGTTGATAATTTACATATCAACATGACCGGCGGTCTACCGCCATTCCGTTTCCCGAACGGTATTTTCAAGCGTAATTTCGGTCAATTACTTGACTTCCATAACAACGTCTACGCCTGCGGGGATCTCGAGCTTATCGAAAGCAGCGGTCGTCTTTTCTGTAGGACGAAGAACGTCGATGAGTCTTTTATGCGTTCTCATCTCGAACTGCTCACGGCTGTCCTTGTACTTGTGAGTAGCACGAAGGATAGTAACGATCTCCTTGTTGGTAGGGAGCGGGATAGGTCCCGAAACTCTCGCGCCGCTTCTCTTAGCTGCTTCAACGATCTTAGCTGCCGCAATATCAACAGTAGCGTGATCGTAGCCCTTGATCTTGAATCTGATCTTCTCGTTGACTGCCATTAATTTCGCCTCCTAAGGATAATTTTGGGGACGGTTTTAAGGGTATGCACACGCCGCCGCGTGTTTCGCACTTCATCTGACAAAAAAACTCGAAAATTTTGATATTTTCGAGCAGACATAGTGACTTCGGACACAAAAAGAGCCTATAAGCACACTCGCAAGCTGTGCCGTAAGCGTTTTACACATACTGTGTCCTTTATCCCTTTTCGCCCGGTTTAGAATCGGACATACTCCACGGAAATTACCTGTCAAACCGACAGCAACCTTCCGCTTCCACGCATATCTTCTTGGCAAAGCGTGTTTTCACGCTAAACTCAACGTAATTAATTATACCACATCTGCAAAAATAATGCAAGCATTACCAAAAATTCGTCCGTAGAACTTTAATACAATTTTTGCAAATTTTATGTGCATTTTAACAACAAGCCCCCTTGAAAACTAAAAAGCACGGCGCAGTCTGCCGTGCTTTTATGGTTCAGCGTTTTATTCTGATAGTAAGGTCATTCCTCGTCCTCTTTATAAATCGTGTCAACGGTGTTCATAAATGCCGTGGGGTCAAGGCAGATACCCTGATAGCGCACTTCAAAATGGCAATGAGGTCCTGTTGAATTTCCCGTACTGCTGACAAATCCGATAAGCTGCCCCTTAGTCACGTACTGCCCTTCAAGAGCATAGGTCATTATCATATGCGCGTAGACCGTTGCGTAGCCGTCGGGATGCTCTATCATAACAACGTTGCCGTAGCCGCCCGAGTTCCAGCCGGCAGATACGACCTCGCCCTCCTCGGCGGCATATATCTCCGTTCCCTCGGGAGCGGCTATATCAAGTCCCTTGTGATTTCGGTCGCTGATAAACGGGTCGCTTATCCAGCCGCCGTTTACAGGCCAACCCATTTGTCCCGAGCCTGCAAGCGGCTGACCGCAGTACACCGTCGCAGGGTCGTCGGGCATGGCGGAATAAGTGCCTACGCCGATAGTCTCAACTACGGGATTCTTCGTTATAACGCTGCTCAGCACCTTTCGGGACTGCTCGATGCCGTCAATGTAGGTCACTTCAAGATTGCTGACCTTTTCGCCTCGCTCGCCCTTTACAAGCAGCGCACGTATACCCACGTTCAGCGCGCTTGTCTCGACCTCGATAGTCTCGTAGTCAAGGAAGGTAAGCGTTTCAAGCTCTCTGGTGTACTGAACGGGCAGATAACGCTCTGTCTGTGTGACGCTGAGCATCTGTCCCTCTTTAAGTCCTTCTTCCGCTTTGGGGTTGAGCTTGTTGAAGTCATCGACCTTCATGCCGAATTTTTGGATTATATCGAGAACCGTGTCGCCTGCCTTTACAACGTATACCTTGCTTTTTTCCGTAGTGGAAGTGAGCAGTTCTATGGTTTCCTGTTCGTCCCTGAGACTGTCGAGCAGATATATTCCCTTGGTATACTCTATCTTGTCCGCATAGGTAAGCTCTTTGACGATACCGTCCGTCTTATAATCGAGGAGGTTCTTGTCAAGTGCTTCCTGAACGGGCGTTTTATCTTTGACAGCTCCGATAAATTCGCCGTCTATATAAATTCCGTAGGCTTCCGTAAGCTCCTCGTCGGAGGCTTCGAGCATTTCGTCCGCAAGCTGGGCGGCTGTCATGAGCTTATCGCTGTCGGACATTATACGCAGCGAATATTTCGCCGAAAGGTCTATAGCCTTATCGTTCTCGTTGTAAGAAATACGCTGCTGAACGTCCCTCGCCGCCGCTTCAAGCTCGGTTTCGTCCGAAATAACGCCCAACTCCTTGCCGTTGTATTCAACCGCAAGACCGTACTCCAGACTTGAACCGTAAGCTATGACGCTTATCATGAACACCGCCGATACTATGGGCAGAAGATAGTTGAACGCAGTATACAGCACTCCTCCTTCGCCGAAAAGGAAAGAGCCGATAAACCTCAGTATTGCGTTTATATGAGCTTTTTTGCCCTCTTTTTTCGCGCGGCGTGCGTTTTTGGCAAGTTCGTTGGAAACTTGTACACGGCTTCTGTAGGATTCCGTGAAGCTTCTCAGCAGCCACTTCAAAGCCTGTACAAGCATTCGGAATATTTCCGCCGCTTCTCCTAAAATAAAACCTATCACTCCGACAGCCGCAAGAATTACCGCCGCTATCAGCTTAAAGGTGCAAAGTCCGCCCCTGACAAGCAGTCCGACTGCAAAATCGACTGTTTTTCTCAGAAAATTCAAAACCGCATATCCTCCCTTTTACAAAAACCGGTAGCCTTTAGCTTTTAGCCTTTAGCCTTTAGCTTTAAAAGACACCGATCGCTAACGGCTAACGGCTAATGGCTAACGGCTATCTGCCAAATACGCTCACTTACAATTATAAGAATAATCCAGCATTTCCGCCGTGTAATTTTCAAGGCGTTCAAGCAGCGGAAGAACGTCCCTTTTAGCCGATTCGAGGTCATGCTCTCGGTAGTTTCCGCACTCTATCTCGCTGTTCCCGGGTATCTCGCCCTCAAAGTCCGCTATATAGCGATACGCAGACCTTACAAGAGCTATCGCCTGCTCGCCCGTCATATCATCTCGGGTCAACAGGTAAAATCCCGTGCGGCAGCCCATAGGTCCCACGTACACTATACTGCTGCCAAATTCGCTGTTTCTTGCGTATGTCGCAAAAAGATGCTCTATGGTGTGCAGCGACGGATTTGAAACGTATACTCCGCCATTAGGCTTCACCATTCGGACATCGTAAGTCACAACATCGCCGTCTACCCGTGATATGTACATTCCTATACCGAATTTTCTGTGATCGACCTGAAAGCTTGCTATTTTCTTCATTTTAGTTCTCCTTAAAATAGACCTCCTCGAAAACTGAAACGCACTGTCTGACTTGTCTTTTTTGTGTTCGCCTTTGTCAGCTTTCCTTGCAATACATACAGTATTCCTGCGGAAACCTGACTTTGCCGAACGCAAAAAATCCTGCGCCATACAGCACTTTTCAGTTTCCGAGTAGGTCAAATAATCTTTTCATATCCCTCGGCAGTTCGGATTGCACCGAAATTTCCTCTCCCGACAGCGGACAGACAAACCTCATCTTTCCGCAATGGAGCGCATGACGGGTAATGTCCTCCCGAAGTCCGCCGTACAGACCGTCCCCTGCAAGAGGACGTCCTATATGGCTGAAATGCACTCTTATCTGATGAGTGCGTCCCGTTTCAAGCTCTATTTCCAGCAGGGCGTACTTTCCGTTACCCAAGAGCTTTCTGTAATGCGTTACGGCTCGCCGACCGTCCTCTCGCACACAGCGCATGATTATGCTGTCCGCCGACCTCGCTATCGGAGCGTCTATAGTTCCCGTTTCGTCGGTATCTCCCTGAACCGCCGCATAATAAAGCTTATGGCAGCTCCCCTGTAAAATATTCGCCGAATAAGGGTCTTTCGCAATAAGGCACAGTCCCGAGGTATCCTTATCAAGGCGGTTTATCGGTCGGAAAACCACATCGGGATAAAGCGCCGCAAACAGATTTCCCAGCGTGTCGTTCCTGTGTCCTGCGGAGGGGTGAACGGGCATTCCGGCAGGCTTGTCAAATACAACAGCCGCACTGTTTTCAAAAACTATCGGAGCGTTCAATGCGGAATTGGCTTCGATAGTCGCAATTTCGGGCTGTGCAAGGGTGATAACGTCCCCCTGCCTTACAACGTCCACGGCTCTTGCCGCAGTTCCGTTTATCTTTATGCCGCCCTCAATGCTTTTGAGCCTTCTCAGCAATCCGCCTGATACGCCGCAGCTTCCTCGGAGATAGTTTTTGAGCATTCTCGGCGAATCTGTCTCCGCTATGAAAATAAGCTCGCTCATCGACTGTCTCGTCCTCCTTAATAAATATAGAGATACCCACCGCATACGCCGCCGCCCACTCGGGAATGAAATACGGCGCGGCAGCTATTGTCAGTACAGGCGGCAGATAGGCGAATATAAGCGTGAGGGGAAGTCCCCTGCGGTCTTTCATGAAACGGAGCGCATAAATTACCGTCCGCACTGCCGAAAGCTCACGCCGTTCCCACAAAAGAAACGGAACTGCTGTAAGGCTCAGACGAACCGCTCCCCAAAGTATTACAAAGCCTATCCCGACCGCAATAAGATTTGTAGCGACAATAAGCTCCGCGCTGTCCGCACCGTCCGAAAGCATGCCGATTCCGCATGCCGCCGACAATATCCCCGGGAACAGCACTGCCGCCGCAACAAGTCTGCCGAAAAGGGTCGCCGTTATCGCCCTGCCAATGAATTTTCCGCTTAAAAGCATGTCCGAAAAAGCAGGGGAGTCCGCTCTGCCCTCGGCAAACATCATCAGCCGAGCCGCCAATCCGCACCATAACGGCGGTATCACGAGCAAACGCAGTACGGCGAATATCCCCGATATGACCGACTGCTCCGCACTCTCGCCCGTAAACAGACCTATCGGCTTTATATTTCCGAAATAAAGCATCAGGCAGTACAGCGCGGCTTCGGCGGTTCGGAAAAACAGCTCCGTCCCGACGGGTATCATGCAGATAAGCAGCAGTTCCCTCCGCCGTCCCTTGACAAGCCGCCTTGAATATCTTAAAAGCTCCCGTTTTTTCATTATACCAACCCCTTTCGGTTTTGGTATTATTATGATTTTTTTTCGGGAAATTATTCATGATATTATAAATGAGTGCATTTGGCACAAATCACAAAAACTGATAGCCGTTAGCTATTAGCCTTTAGCCGTTAGCTAAGGTGTTCGCTTCGCTCACTTTATTTAAAAATAGCGTATACCTTTAAATATGTCCGCCGTAAGGCGGACACCATAAGCTAATGGCTAATGGCTAAAAGCTAAAGGCTCTATCATGCAAATTGCTGTACAATGCTCATTTATAGCATGATATGCTTTATTCGTATTTTAGTTCGTCCTCAATTCTGTTGTAGGGACAATATCCGAGTATCTCGAACGCCTGCGAATTGAGCCACATCTGCGCCGTTACCATAAGGTCGAATCCCTCCCCCGCAGCGGCGTTAAGATATTTCGGGTCGTACTTGGGAAGTCCGAAGCCTGTCAGCAGATTGGAGATTATTCCCCCGTGCGTAATGACTGCGCAATGCGTTAGTCCGCTGTTCATCATGTCTGTAATGATATTATGCAGAGCCGAAAACGTCCGCGCGGTCATTTCCTCAAGGCTCTCTCCTTTCGGCGGTCTTGCGTCCCGTCCGCCGCCGAGCCACGCTTTATAATCGTCACGTTTAACAAGCTCGTCTACCGACTTGCCCTCAAATTCGCCGAAATTCAGCTCCCGAAGTCCGTCAACCGTTATCAGCTCCGTTTCGGGGAAAAGTATCTCAGCCGTTTCGGTGCATCGTCTGAGCGGCGAACTGTATACCCTGTGTACCGTGGGATAATCGTACTCGTCCGTTTTCGCCGCAAGCTCCGCCGCTCCCTTTGCGGACAGCGGCATGTCCGTCGAACCTATATATATGCCCCTCTCGTTGGCTTCCGTAAGACCGTGGCGGATAATGCTTATCCTGTAGCCTTTCATTTTTATATTCCCCTTTCAATTCAGAATATTAGCCGTTAGCCTTTAGCCGTTAGCCGTTAGCTTATATTCATTTTGTCCATTTTGTCCCATTTTGGCACGTTTTCACAAATGCCGCTTTTTGCCTATATTGCGTTTTTTCGATTCATTTTGTCCTTTTTGTCCTTTTTGTCCCGTGGCATTCAAGTTAAAAATTGAAAATTCGTAAAAATCTCCCGATGTAGGGACACGGCGTGGCAGCGTGTCGCTGCACCCTGTGTCACGTGACCGCTCGCAAGCTCGCTAATATTTTTAAACTCAAATTTATCTCCGCGTCTGTTGCAATTTCTCGACCCAACTGATAGCCTTTATCCATTAGCTTATGGTGTCCGACTTAGCTAACGGCTAAGGGCTAACGGCTAACGGCTTTACCATGCAATTTGCTGTACAACGCTTATTAATAGAGATATAGTCAAATGCGACAAATATTCGCCAAATTCCGACCGAATATTTTATCATTTCTTCCTATTTACTTATTATACAATTTGTATTATAATAATAAGTAGCAAAAAATATACAAATTGTATCTAAGGATAATTAATATACAATACAGGGGGACTTCGCTATGAACTCGGATTTCGCACGCATTATCACTCTACAAAGAAAAGAACGCCATATCAGTCAGAAACAGGCAGCCGCAGACCTCGGTATTTCGCAGGCTCTGCTCTCGCACTACGAAAAAGGTATCCGTGAATGCGGTCTTAACTTCCTTGTAAAGATCGCCGACTACTACAACGTTTCCTGCGACTATCTTCTCGGACGTACTCCCGAGCCGGAGGGAAAAGTCATCACTATTGAAGATATTCCCGACGACGACGGAAACAATACCCTGAAAATGCCGTCCCCCGAAATAATAAACTTCAACAGACGTATTATCAACAACTCTATCAGCCTTCTTTTCAGTCTCGCTCAGAAAGCAGGCAGTATCACGCTTATCAAGGAAGTTTCCTCGTACCTCATGCTGTCGGTCTACAAGCTTTTCCGCATAGTTTACAACGCAAATCCGCATAACGACCAAAAGCTTTTCCGCATTCCCAAAGTCATTGCAAACGACAGCTCAAACGCCATTATCTCCATGAGCGAAGCGGACATCAAGGCGGCTTCAAGCGGCATCGCCCTCGACGGCAACGACTGCGTGGACAACTTCGAGACACTGTATATCACAACGTCTACCCTGCAAAAAGACTACTCGCAGTATTCCTCGTCGCTGCTCAATCTTATCAAGCGCAGCGAAGAAAGTATCGCGCGCACCCGAGCCAAATACCATACTACAGAAAACGACAGGGGATATTGATTATTATAATCCTGCTTTTTTCGCGTCCGACCTTATTTCCAACGCTTCGAGAACAAGCTTTCTGCTTATCTCGGCAGCCGAAAAGGTCTTGGCTTTCTCGTCAATGGCGCATACAAGCTGAAGTCCCTTGATATTCTCTTTGTCCGCCACAGCTCCGAAAAGCGTCCTAACGGGAACTTTTACGCATCTTTCGCCGATCTTCTCAGCAGTCTCCTCATCGGGGAAAACGAGAACGTAATCGGCGTTTTTGCTTTTCAGCAGGGCTATCTCCGCTTTGCCGCTTTCCGTCGGTACGTTGGCTGCCGCCGCATAAGCGTATTCGTTGTTTATCGCCATAATTCCGAGAACGTGTACCGTACTGAAATCAACGGCTTCCTGCGCCCATTTTCCCGATTCGTCGGCGGCTTTGCCGTAAACTGCGGCAAGCTTCTGCCACTCGGTCATTTTTTCTTTCATAACCTCGCTCCTTTATCAGGTCTATTCAGTATAATTTTTATTATATCATACTTCTTTTTTAATGTCAAATGAAAATTAATTTAAATGAGCATTGTACAACAACTTGCACAATAAAGCCGTTAGCTGTTAGCCTTTAGCCGTTAGCTGTTAGGTAGATGATTTTTGTAGGGGACTGCGCCCTCGACGTCCCGTTTCCTGAGAATTGCTGCCTATGGGGACGCATATCTCTTACATAAGAATACGGTCGGCAATGGGTGCAGCGACACGCCCTCTTATGTCATAAAAGTTTCAAAATTGCAACAGTCGCGGAAGAAAATCTGAGTTTAAAAATATTAGCGAGCTTGCGAGCGGTAACGTGACACAGGATGCAGCGACACGCCCTCTTATGTCATAAAAGTTTCAAAATTGCAACAGTCGCGGAAGAAAATTTGAGTTTAAAAATATTAGCGAGCTTGCGAGCGGTAACGTGACACAGGATGCAGCGACACGCTGCTTTTTCAAGTCTTACCCCTCGGACAAAAAGGACAAAATGAATCGAAATCACGTAATACAGGCGAAAAACGGCATTTTTAAAAACGTGCCAAAATGGGACAAAATGGACAAAATGAACATAAGCCTTTAGCTTTTAGCCTTTAGCCTTTAGCTTTAAAAGACACCGATCGCTAACGGCTAACGGCTAATGGCTAACGGCTAACGGCTATCTGCCAAATACGCTCATTACAATATGAATATTTTAAAAAAAACAAGGCATAATACCTCCGAAGGAAGTGATATTATGCCTGAATATTTATCTCGGGGAGCTTTTTTATTTGATACTCCGCCGAAAATCGAGAGCTTCGCCGCTGTTGTAGGCGAAAAAGAGGGACAAGGTCCTCTCGGCTCGGAGTTCGACAAGGTCGTCCCCGACAGTCACTACGGTCAGAAAACTTGGGAACAAGCCGAAAGCCGCTTTCAGCTCGAAGCCGTGTCCCTCGCCGTCCGCAAAGCCGCTCTCACCAAAGAGGACATCGACGTTATATGCGCAGGCGACCTCATCAACCAATGCACAGGCTCGTCTTACGGTCTGCGGCAGTTAGAGATCCCCTTTCTGGGAATGTACGGCGCATGCTCCACAATGGCTGAAAGTCTCCTTGCCGCTTCTCTCCTTGCCGATTCGGGAGCTGCAAAACGTACCGCCGCCGTTACATCATCGCACTTTTCTACGGCTGAACGGCAGTTCCGCGCGCCCCTTTCCTACGGCGGTCAGCGCACCCCCACCTCTCAATGGACGTGTACAGCCTCTGGAGCTGTCATTGTTTCCGACAAGTGCGGAAATATCGCCGTTTCGGGCGCGTGCATCGGCAAAATAGCCGACATGGGGATAACCGATATTACCAATATGGGAGCTGCTATGGCTCCTGCCGCTATGGACGTTTTGTGCCGATATTTCAATGCGACCGCCACTTCTCCCGATGAATACGACCTCATTGTTACGGGCGATCTGGGTACTCTCGGAAGTACGCTCCTCATCGAGCTTATGGAAAAGCAGGGGTACGATATTTCCGCCAAACACCGCGACTGCGGAGCTATGATATTTGACAGCGAAAAACAGGATACCCATTGCGGAGGCTCGGGCTGCGGCTGCTCCGCAAGCGTGCTGTGCGGCCATTTTTTGCCGTTACTGGAACGGGGCGAAGCGAAAAGGCTCATATTTATCGCAACAGGCGCGCTAATGTCCGCCATGTCCGTTCAGCAGGGCGAATCTATCCCGACTACCGCCCATTTACTTGAACTCAGGAGGGTCTGACCATGTTTACCGAACTTTTGAAAGCTTTTATTGTCGGCGGAATTATCTGCGCTATAGGACAAGTCCTCATTGACTATACCAAACTTACGCCTGCTCGTATACTCACGGGATTTGTAGTGGCAGGTGTGATACTCTCCGCCATAGGTCTATACAAGCCGCTTTCCGATTTTGCAGGAGCGGGAGCTTCCGTTCCTCTTACGGGATTCGGGCATATTCTCGCCGAGGGTGTTCGCAAGGCAGTCGATAAGGACGGCTTCTTAGGCGTTTTCACGGGAGGTCTTACAGCCTCCGCCGCCGGTATCACCACCGCCCTCCTTGCAGGTCTCGGCGCTTCTTTGGCGTTTAAGCAAAAAGATAAGGCTTAGTATAAGAGCCTGTTCAGTATCTCCTCACGCACGGCTTTTCGGCACATTTTGCCGAATCCTGCGTCAAAAATCCTTGCCATACGACAGTATGCCTGCGAATTTTTTCCTTGCTTTCGACAAAATTATGCTCAAAAATCCGCACACGCCGAGATACTGAATAGGCTCTAAAAAACCTCCGCCCGATACAAAAGGCGGAGGTTATATTTTTCGACAGATTTTTTCGCATCACTGTGCTATAATAAATGCAAGAATTTCTTGCACTGATAAGATAAATTATTACAAAAAAGTTAAAATTTGTCAAAAAGCCGCAAAAAATGCTTGCAATTTTATTTTAAAGGTGGTATAATATGTTTAGTAAGAAAAACAGAATTATGATGATCAGAATTTCAAGAGGTGAAAAAATGAAAACCATACTTAAACAGTTCAAAATCAACGGTTTCCGCAATCTGACAAACGTCACCCTGAACCTCAACGATATTACGGCTATCATTGGTCTTAACGGCTACGGAAAATCCAATGTTATTAACGCCATTAAAATGGGTATTGATTTTATCAAAGCTTCTCCAAAAGAAAAAGCAGAATCTATGTCCGATACGGAAATGTTTCCGCTTTTGAAGAAAAATGCAGGTACGGATTTTTCCTTTGAGTTTACCGCTGAGATAATAGATGACAATGACGAAAAAACCAATGTAACATACGGCTATACGTTCTCATGGGAAACTGAGATGAACGACAGCGGTATCAACGAGGAACATCTTTCAATAAAATCAAAAGAATACGGCGGAAAACACATTTCAAGAGAAGGCTCTGATGCAAAATTCAAAAGGTCGCCTCAGGGTCGATGTCAGGTTAAGATCGCCGTTGAGGACAATCAACTCGTTTTGAATAAGCTCGAAAATTTCGATAATCTATATTATTTGGAACTCGTTAAGACTTTAAATAATATTAAATTTTATGTTGAAAGGCATCTTGACGCTTCATCTTCTTTCCGTCCCACTCGTTTTACTTTTAAAAATTCACCCGCAGATTTCAATCTGAACGATATTCCAAGAACTATATGGAGAATCTACGAACGTTTTAGCGATAAAGCAAAAAACCTTTTTAATTCGTTTCATGATCTTTTTCCCACAATTGATTCTATAGATTGCGGTGAAATTCCTCTATCAGAAGAAAATATGCCCGATATTGATAAATCACAATTTTTATTCTATGAGAGTATATATGTCCTACGTTTTAAAGACTCCAAATTAACTCAGCCCCTTACCTTTAATGCCCTTTCGGACGGTACTAAAAGAATTTTCCTTACGCTTACCGCTGCGGTTATAGCTGATATAAACAACTACTCCGCTATCGTTTTTGAAGAACCCGAAAACTCTATCCACCCAAGTCTGCTTCAAAGCTATCTGCGTATTCTCGATAAGCTTTCGGGAGACTGCAAAATAATTTTCACAAGCCATTCGCCCTATATGATACAGTACCTTGACCTCAACGATATTTACATCGGTCTGCCGAGTACATCGGGTGAAGCCGATTTCAGAACTATCAAAAAGCCTGAAAAGCTCATGAAAGACGCTGCTAAATTTGACCAAAGCACGGGAGACTTCATCTTTGAAAGCTTGTCGTTTTCAAATGCAGGCGATATGCTCGGCGAATACCTCAGCGATACGGCTCTCGACATTGACGATACAGACGATGACGATGATGACGACTGGCTGAACGATAACGGTGGTGACGAATAATATGGCTAAAAAGAAAAAAGCAACCGCAGACGTTATTATCCTGCTGGTAGAGGGCGCTACAGAAGTTGAATTTTATAAAAAATTGTTAAGATTTCTGAATGAAAAATATGCTCCTGAAAGCTGCGTGATACGTCCGCCTATAGACATGAAAGGGATCGGTAACTTTAAAAACGGAGCTGTCAGGCAATTCCTTAACGATGTGAAGAAATTTCAAAAGGACAAAAATTTTCAATATTCCTACCACGTTTTCATGTGCATTGATACTGATGTCTTTGAATTTCAAAGCAATCCTCCTATCAATAAGGAAAAAGTAATGGAAGCTATTAAAAATGCAACCGGCATTCCACATTTTATCGAAGCCTGTCACTCTATCGAGGACTGGTTTTTAGAAGACCTTGACGGTATCGCAGATTTTCTTAAAACTAATAAAACTAAGCTCAACACTAAAGTTAAGGGCAAGAATGGCGCAGATAAACTTGATAAGCTGTTCAGTCCCTTTAATAAGCAGTACACAAAAGGTGTTAAATGCGAGGGGCTTGTGGACAAGCTCGATGTTGTGAAGATATTCAACAACCACCAAAATGAATTTTCCGAGCTTATCTCTTTACTTAAATAGACATGTTCAATAAAAAACCTCCGCCTGATACAAACGGCGGAGGTTATTAATTTATTTAGTTTTCTTATTTTCGGGCTGTTTTTCTTCAACGGTATCGTCGTCGTCATCGCCGCCGTCGCCTGCGGTATCGGCGTTTTCAGCCGCAAGCTGAGCGTTTCTCTTTTTTGCGTCTGTAATGATAGACTCGATAATAACAATACCTAAAAACGCAATAAATCCGAGTCCCTCAAGAACGACCAAAGGCATCTTTAAGTTTTGCATGATCCTTTCTCTCCTGTTTACGGACGGACTTTCTGCCGGTACGAGAACGTTATATGCGTTTCCGAAGGTTACGTTTTTATAATAGTCCTCAGAAGTATCGCACACGAGGTCTACAAGGTTAGTTACCTTTTCGTCGAGCGCAACAAAATCAGCGTCTATCTTATCTATCTTTGCCTGACTTCCGGCAGATTTCGATTTAAGCGACTGCAATCTGTCCTTATAATCGTTTATCTGCTGCTTTACCCTTGCAAGCTCGGAAGCGACTTCGTTCTTCTGACCGAACATTTTATCATACTGCTCGGACGCAAGCCTTGACTGTGTGCTGGTATCCTCGCTGCCGCCGAATACGATTATATCGTCCTTTTGGTATGCGTTGATAGACTCCTCGTATGTCTGAAGCTGTTCCTCATACTGATCCCTCAGACGAGTGAGGTCCTTGATACGATACTCATAATATGCAAGTGCGGATTCCTTATCCTTAGTAACATTATTTACCGTAATATATGAGGAAAGCTTGTCGAGGTCAATAGATTCAACAGTATTTATAGCCTGATAAAGGTCGTCGAACGTGTAGCCTGTTGAAGCCGAACGGAATCGGGTGTCGTCCTCGTCCGCAAGCTCTTTGGCGTAAACTTTAAGAGTATGCAGGCTGTTTTCAAAAACGTCTATAGCCTCGGGATAGTCGTAATCGGTGTAGGAGATAGCCGTAACTGCGCTTCCCAGAGATTCATTGTAGCCGTAGCACTTGTAGAAATAGTCCTCGTATTTTTCGAGAATGGTGTTAAATACCTCGACAGCCTCCTCCGCTTCGAGAGACGTATCGCTGTAATCGAATAAAACCGTGTACTGAGTCGGATAATACGTTGTTTCGAGAAGCCGCTCGCCTGCCGCGATAGAGCTGTTGCCGCCCTGTTCGAGAATGTTATTGTAAACCGTATATCTGTCGTAGGCGTTCTTTGGGATAATGGACTTGAATGAAATTCCGTTGCGGATATTTTCAAGCTCCTCCACGCCCATATTCAGCGAGGAAAGTGCGTCCTCGATAACGGCAGGATTTTTTATGGAATCTACTTCAAACTTTCTGCCGTTCGGGTCAAGTCCCTTTTCTATGCCGTCGTAGGAAAAGTTTACGATCGACCTTAGCGTAGGCTTCTGACTGTGCGTGGTGATCGCCGCAAATCCGACGGACAATCCCACTATCACTACCGCCGTGATTATCCAGATAAGAACATATTTTTTCAGCTTTTTTAATACCGTGGAAAACGAAATTATAACGTCGGACGAATCGTCGTCGGCGTTGTTTATGGTTATGTTAAGATTTCTCTCGTCTTTTTTTGCCATTTTGACCTCCTGAATGTTTCGCTTGTTTTCGCTTATCATTACAATAATATCACTTCATGTCCGAAAAGTCAATAGAAAAAAATAATTTCCTTTATTTTTCGGCATTTTGCCGAATCATCGAAAAGATGCGGACATATTTTCAAATATAATATTATAAATGAACACAAGCATATAAGCCGTTAGCCGTTAGCTGTTAGCCTTTAGCCTTTAGCTGTCCCCTACATTTTGTATTTGCCTTTTCCCGCGAATTGCGGCTTCGGGGACGCATATCTCGTTCATAAGAATACGGTCGGCAATGCCTGCGGCGGCTCGCCGCGCTAACGGCTAAAGGCTCTATTGTGCAACGGCATGACCCTTGGCTTTCAGTACCTCGACAACGCTGTTTACATGTTTTCTGCATATATCCTCGTTTTCAGCTTCCGCCATAACTCGGATAAGCGGCTCTGTACCGCTTTCACGGACAAGCATACGTCCCGAAGTTCCCAGCTCTGCGGACGCCGCTTCTACTGCCGCCTGCACGTCGGGGTCTGCCTGCGCCGCCGCCTTATCCTTTACCTTGACGTTCACAAGCACCTGCGGATACATTTTCATTCGTCCCGCAAGCTCGCTTAATTTCGCCTTTCTGGAAAGTATCGCCTGCATTATTTTCAGACTTGTAAGTATCCCGTCGCCCGTAGAAGCGTACTTTGAGAAAATTATATGCCCCGACTGCTCTCCGCCGAGACAGCAGCCATGCTCTTTCATGTACTCGTACACGTACTTGTCGCCGACCGCCGTTTTTGCGTAGTTTATGCCTATCTCGTCAAACGCCTTGAATAAGCCGAAATTCGACATTACCGTCGCTACTACGGTATTATTGACAAGCTTCTCGCGCTCTTTCATGTATCTGCCGTATATGTAGAGAATATGGTCGCCCGTGACTACGTTTCCCTTTTCGTCAACGCACAGACAGCGGTCGGCGTCACCGTCGTAAGCGAAGCCTGCGTCAAGACCGTTCTCCACAACATATTTTTGAAGCACCTCGATATGGGTCGAGCCTGCGTTTTCGTTGATATTCACGCCGTTGGGAGCTGCGTTTATTACGTGCGTTTCCGCTCCGAGAGCGTCAAAAACAGCCTTTGCGATATTCCACGCCGCACCGTTCGCACAGTCAAGACCTATCCTCATTCCTCTGAACGAATATACGCCCAGCGAGATAAGATAGCCTATATAGCGGTTTCTGCCCGATACATAGTCGATAGAACGTCCTATCCTGTCATTTTTGGCAAAGGGAAGCTCCGTCCACTTTTTGCCGAATATCTCCAATTCGCCGTCAAGGTACGCTTCGATAAGGTCTATTACCTCGTCCTCCATTTTTTCGCCGTTGCCGTTGATAAGCTTCAAGCCGTTGTCGTGGTAGGGGTTATGGCTTGCGGAGATCATCACCGCGCAGTCAAAACCGTCAACACGGGAAATATACGCCACCGAGGGGGTCGTTGTAACGTGAAGCAGATATGCGTCCGCTCCCGAAGCCGTAAGTCCGCCGACCAGCGAATACTCGAACATATAGCTTGAAAGTCTCGTATCCTTGCCTATGACTATCCTTGCAGGAGTATCGTCGCCTTTTTGCTTTTTAAGTTCGCCGTAATACCAGCCGATAAATCTTCCGACCTGATATGCGTGGTCTGCCGTGAGATTTTCGTTAGCCGTTCCTCTGAATCCGTCTGTTCCGAAATACTTGCCCATCTTCTTTTCTCCTTGGAAATATTTTTAGTGTATTGCCATTACCTATATTGTATCATATGTTTTTGATTCAGTCAAGTGCAAAAATTTGTTTGACCTGTAAAAATAGCTTATAGTAAAGCTTTTAGCCGTTAGCCATTAGCTGTTAGCCGTTAGCGTTCGGTGTCTTTTAAAGCTAAAGGCTAAAGGCTTATGTTCATTTTGTCCCATTTTGTCCCATTTTGGCACGTTTTCAAAAATGCCGTTTTTTGCCTATATTGCGTTGTTTCGATTCATTTTGTCCTTTTTGTCCTTTTTGTCCCGTGGCATTCAAGTTAAAAATTGAAAATTCGTAAAAATCTCCCGATGTAGGGACACGGCGTGCCGTGTCCGCATTCAACATCACCTGCGATTTGCGGCTACGGGGACGCATATCCCGTTCATAAGAATACGGTCGGCAACGGGTGCAGCGACACGCTGCCAC